>JGI24126J20157_1000085_pt1 | contig 55001 bp, 56 predicted proteins | sample SubbioR12Aug_8Ca_FD_20157 | JGI IMG/M metagenome (IMG submission 20157)
AAGTAGATCTCGGCATGGTAACCGTACATGCCATGCACGGCGCGCTTGCGCGTCTGAACGCGCACGGTGAAGTTGCTCGACTCGACGAGCCGCCACCGTGCAAAGCGGAGATTGGTATCGGTGTGATTCTCACACGCAGTTACCGCAACAACATCGTCATCTCAAGCCTAGCGCCGACAAGCCCAGTAGCGCTCGCTGGCATCCGTGCTGGTGATCGAGTGCTCACCATCGATGGACGATCGACCAACCTACTCACTTCGAGTGACGCAGCCGAGCTCATTATCTGCAACGGCAAACCATCCGTACTGCTAACCATCGAGCAAGATGGTGTGGTGTTTACCAAAAACATCCCGAAACGAAAAAACGATTTTCCCACCATCATTGACGTCGCCCTCCCTAATCACATCCGCTATGTGTGGATCTCGAGTTTGAGTGAATACGCCTACCTATCAAGAGCACTCGCCGCGCTCGAGTGGGTGCGTGAGAAGCCTCGAGACAAAGTGATTCTCGATCTGCGCTCGATGAATGGTGGGTTGGTCAATGCGGGTAAACTCCTGCTCTCGATGTTCATACCGGCTGGTTCAACCGCTCTGTGGTACGGGGAAACACCTATCGAGATACCCGACATTCGCACGCCGCTTGGCAATCAGCTCGTCGTGCTCGTCAACAGCCGCACTGCGTCAACGGGTGAGATGGTAGCACTCGCGCTCAAAGACTACGGGCGTGCGGTCATCATCGGCGAGCAGACAGCTGGCTTTGGTACAGCGCTGGGTACCGCAGATCTGCCAGACAACAGCACGGCCTACATCCCCCACACAATCTACCGAGGGCCACACCAAACAGTCATCGAAGGCATTGGGGTCACGCCTGACATAGTAGTGCGTGACACAAGTCCTTACGGCTACTACGTACAAGGTATGCCTGATGCGATTCTTGCATCAGCACTCGGACATCTGGCAGGCATGCCACTCCAGTACGCAAAAGCTCCCTAGTGGGAGCTTCTTTTCTTTTTATGCGGCGCTGCGAATTTTTTCAGCGATTGTTTTGATGTCTTCGGTGGGAGTATTCGCCACCACTGACTGTACCGAATGGCCGCCATCACCCGCCCAACGCGGCATGATATGAAAATGCATATGATCAACCTCTTGGCCCGATACGCGCCCATGATTCATACCGAGCGTAAAAGCGTCTGGCTTAAGGGCGCGCTTGATCATACCAACAATTTTTTGAGTTGATTCAAAAAAAGGGCCGACCTCGCCCGTAGGCAAATCAGAAAAAGTTTCGGCATGTGTCTTTGGAATCACCATGGTGTGACCGGGTGCGCGCGGATGGATATCCAGAAACGCAAAAACCGTATCATCCTCATACACTTTGTCTGCGGGTATTTCGCCCTTGGCGATTTTGCAAAAAATACATGAATCCATATATCTATAATGCAGCAATATCTTCGCTTGTAAACCGAAATGTATCGCCGCGCTTGAGCGTACCCTCCAAGATCTTTTTGGCGATCACCTGCTCAACGCGATCCGCAACCGCTCTACGCATGGGACGCGCGCCAAAAGTAGGATCATGCCCAATCTCCACGACGCGAGCGGCAAGCTCTGCTGTCGGCTCAAAGATAATTTCTTGCTTTTGTAATCTTTTGGTCAAATCCTGCAAGAGTAACATCGCAACTTGGGCAAGCTCACGCTTATCGAGCGGGCGGTACACAATAGTAGCGTCAAAACGATTGAGAAGCTCTGGGGCAAAGATGCGCTCTTTCCTAATCGCATCAATGACGCGACCCTCGATATCCGCAACTTCTTTGCCTTCTTTGAGTAAATCCCAAATGATATTAGCGCCGGCATTGGAAGTGACGATGATCATCGTCTCGCGCGCGGAGACTTTTTTGCCTGCACCATCAGAAAATAATCCTTCATCAAGAATCTGTAAAAAGAGGTTATGAACTTCTTTTGATGCCTTCTCAAACTCATCGAAAAGTAAAAGTGAAAACGGCTTCTCACGAAGACGCGAGGTCAAAATACCCGGATCATGCGCGTCGCGCGAACCAATCAACTTTTCAATACCATCAGCACCTTGATATTCAGACATATCAAACCGAAACATCGAATCCTCGCCGCCAAAATAATTTGCAGCCAGCGCCTTAGCTGTCTCGGTCTTGCCTACACCCGTAGGTCCCAAGAAAAGAAATGAACCGACGGGGCGCACACCCGAACGGAGTCCCGAGCGAGCTCTCCGCAACGCGTCAGCTACCGCATGCATAGCACGGCTCTGACCAATGACGCGTGCTTCCAAAAATTCTTCTAGGTGCAAGAGCTTTGAGCGCTCTTCTGGCTCAGCAATCGTCGTCGGAATATGTGTTTTCTTCTCGACTACCGTATTAATATCGCTCGGCATTATTACTATCTGGTTGGCTGGTGTCGCAGATGCTGCTTGCTCCAAAAGATCGATTGCTTTTTCAGGCATAGCGCCGCTTGTGATAAACCGATCAGCGAGCTCATAGGCACGAAGGAGTGTGGCATAGGTAAAAAACTTGCGCGTATGTGGCTCGATAGCACCAAGCGCGTCTTGCAGCATACCCAGCACGCGTTCACGTATGGGCTCCTCTAACGCCACTTTTTCAAAGAGTTTCATAATCTTGCCGTTGGGCTCAAGGTCTCTGTGGAACGAATCGGTATCCGAAAGTGCTACCACCTGTATAGCCGAACCTGCAATATAGGGCTCGATGAGTGCCATAATATCAACGCCAAGCTCATTGGCGGATGCAAGAAAACTCGGAAAGTTTTCAATGACAAGAAGGATATTACCAGCACCCACTGCTTCGTTGAGCATCTGGATCATGAGTCCCTCAAAAGCACCTTTGCTCTGCGCTGAGGCAACCACCGATGAGCTATCAAAAAATACCACGCGCTTATATTCGAGCGCTGGATGCGCACGACCCGTAGCAATCCACTGAGCAAGGCCTTCCAAAACCGCATGTTTACCTGAGCCTTCTTCGCCTACTAAGAGCACATTGGCTTGGGCACTGCGCGCAAGCACCTCTTCAACGCGCTCAATCTCTTCTTTGCGCGCTTCTCTTGCAAAATGCGTAGAGGCATATGCAAAATCATGCGAATACTGATTGAGCGTCCAGGTATAGCCAAAGCCCAAATCTTTCCCGATGCCCGGTATCCGCGAAAGTCTCGCGCGCGACCACCAGCGCGTACGCGCGTACTCTTCTTCAAACTCGGCTTCTACCCACAGAGCTACTCCCTCCAAATCTTCACGCTTTACCTGATGTGCAAATAAAAATTCGGCAAATGATTTGTCTGCATCCATCGCAAACGAAAGTACACGAGCTACAGATAGATTGCGCTCCTCTCCTACAATCCCCTCAACGGTCGCAAACGCCCCATCACTCGCAGGATACGCTCTGAGCCACGTATCAAATTCAGAACGCGCGATACCGAGTCGAAAGAGTAAAAGATGAAACGCGTCAGTATCGATGAGTGCGCGCCACCACTCACGAAACATCAACTTGTCATCGGGCTGACGCGGCATGAGCGCCCATATGCGCAAGATTTCTGATGACACCGCAACGCGCCCTGACCCCACCGTCACCGTCTCGCCTGTAAGCGAAGATCTGTAATAAAACTCGAGAAAACCAAAAAAGAAAAAAAACGAAAGAGCTATAAGACCTACACCACCCGCAATGTTTGTATACGGTATAGGCAATCTCAAAATGCTTGTTGCAATAAAAAAACCTAGACCCGCGATACCCACAAAAAGAAAAATCTTGACGAGCATGCCGCGTGCACCCGTCGAGAGCGCCTGCTCAATACGCAAAATGTGTCGTCTCGGGATCATATCAAAATATCATGAGCCGCACCCCACTAATAAAAAGTGCTGGGATCGCTATGGGACTTAAAAGAGCTGTGGCAAGTATCAAAGAACCAATCACAAACGCGACCACTTGTGCTGCAAGTCCCGCTACGATAAAGACGAGCCGAACGAGTGCACCCACAATCCGCATGAGGATATTGATCGCAAATACTTCAAACATATCTTCAAGATCAAAACCCTGCTTTTTACGCTCGCGCATGCGGTGAAAAGGCGCAAACAGACTTTTGAGCAACTCGGGCACTGAAAAAAAGTGCAACAAAAACCATTGGACGTTCATCCACGCCTCAAACATCAGTACGAGCCCTGCCTCGTACTGCCACCAAAGATATTCCCCCGCGATGAGGGCGGCATTCATGCCTTTAGTATATCACGCGCCAAATCTTCGTTCACGGTTTTGAAAGTCTTTAACTGCCGCCGTAAAATCATCAGGCGTAAAATCCGGCCAAAGCTTTTCGGTAAAGTGTAGCTGCGCGTCCGCCGTATCCCACATCATAAACCCAGCGGACAAGTGTGGATCACCGCCCGTGCGGATAACCAAATCTACCGGCGGCAAATCGCGCGTCCAAAGATATTCTTTAGGTGAAGTAAATGACTTGCCAGATGCCACAGCTGCTTCAAATGCACGCGTCATCTCCGTCTTGCCGTCATAGCAAAGCAAAAGATTCATAATATGCTTTTTGCGATCTTTCGTTTCCTCAATAAGCCGCTCACCCGTTTCCACAAGTTTTTTAGGAAACAACGTCCTCCACTCACCTATGATCGATACACGCACATCATGTTCTTTGAGTCGTGGGTTTTCAAGCGCGTCTAAGAGAGCTTTTGAGAAAGCTTTAAGCAAAAATTCGACCTCAGCGGCTGGGCGCTTCTTTATATTGTCGACACTCATCCCCCAAAAGGACATACAAAAAACATTGAGATCGAGTGCCCGATCAATGACTTTTTCGTATGCGGTAATGCCCTCTTTATGTCCGAGCCATGGGAAGAGGCCTTTCTCTTTCGCCCACCGGCGGTTGCCGTCAGGAATGATAGCCACATGCCCTACGGAATAATCTTGCATGATGTTCTCTAGTATAGCCATAGAACGCGCTGCAGGGAAGATTTGGCCAAGGACTTTCCGTGAACATATAAAAATGATACGATGACCGCGTCATACGGCCCTATCGTCTAATGGTTAGGACAGCGCTCTTTCAAGGCGTAAATCCGGGTTCGATTCCCGGTGGGGCCGCTTATAAAAAATAATACGCATGATACACTACTCTTATGGAACAACTCCCTCAAAATCAAGAAAGTGAGCTTCGTCTGAAGCCTGGCGTGGAAGTACGTGGCCCAGATGAAAAAATATGGACCATCTTTGGTTATAGCGAAGAAAAGGATGAATACCTTCTCATACGCAGCGCGGAGGACGATAAGCTCCAAACTGAGGCTCAAGAAATACAACGCAAGAAAATCTCACGAGCAGAGCTGGAAAGTCTCAACTAAATGCTCTAGAATAAACGCGTTGTTTTTGCGCGATTAGCTCAGTGGTAGAGCGTCACATTGACATTGTGAAGGCCGCAGGTTCGATCCCTGCATCGCGCACACATGGCCAAAGATCAAGAGCTCACCATCCTAGCCATTGAAACCTCGTGCGATGAGACCGCCATCGCGGTTGTTGATGCATCGGGTGGGCTCTTGCTGCCAAAGTTTCGCGTGCGGGCAAATATTGTCTCCTCGCAAATAAAAATGCATGCGCCCTATGGCGGCGTGGTGCCAAATCTTGCCAAACGCGAACACATTCGCAACCTGCCCATCATCCTCAAGCAAGCGCTACGCAAAGCTAGTATTGGAAATCCTCAAAAAGAAATCAGCGCGATAGCAGTAACCACGGGCCCCGGCCTTGAGCCCGCGCTCTGGACCGGCATTACCTTTACTCAGAAACTTGCTGAAGAGTGGCGCCTACCCGTAATTGCCGCCAATCATATGGAAGGGCATTTGGTAACGCCTCTTTTGAATGCGCGCGTGTCCAAAGTCGCCTTTCCCACTATCGCTCTTCTGGTATCGGGCGGACATACCCAAATCGTACTCGTCAAAAAATGGGGCGACTACACGGTACTGGGCGAAACAGTAGATGACGCGGCGGGCGAAGCGTTTGATAAAGTAGCGCGCATGCTCGAATTGCCATACCCCGGTGGACCCGAGGTAAGCCGCTTGGCACGCACCGGCAATCGCTATGGTTTTTCCTTCCCCCGCCCCATGCTGCAACAAAAAAATTATAACTTTAGCTTCTCAGGTCTCAAGACCGCTGTTCTCTACCAGCTACGCGATCTCACTGAACAAAAAACTCCTTTTAGTAAAAATGATATCGCTGCCTCATTTGAAGATGCAGTCATCGATGTACTCATGACAAAGACTATGCGTGCAGCGGCCGAATACAAGGCACGCTCAATCATCATCGGCGGCGGGGTGGCAGCAAACGCACGATTGCGCTCGCGCATGCGTGATGCAGTCAAAAAAGAAAAACAGGGACGGGCACTTTATTTGGCGCCACTTTCTATGACAGGAGATAACGCCGCCATGATTGCCGCATCAGCGTATTTTCATGCGATTAGCAATGATTTCGCCAGCTGGAAAAAGCTCGAAGCGCATGCTAATCTCCCTTTATAAGCTACGCTTGTTTCCAGCGTTCGCTCGAAAATCAAAAAACTCTTTTTGATTTTACTCACTCACTCGGAAATAGATAAACCCCAAACAATGAAACTCGAAGACCTCCCCAAAAGCTACGAAGCGCAAGCTCACGAAGATGAAACCTTCCGCCTCTGGGAATCCTCAGGGTTTTTTAATCCTGATACGCTTCCAGACGCCGCATCGCGCAAACCGTTTTCCATCATGATGGCGCCGCCCAACATTACGGGACACATCCACGTAGGCCACGCGCTCGAGAATATCGCCTCTGATATCATCATCCGCCGCAAACGCGCGGAAGGCTTTCGCCCCCTCTTTCTGCCTGGCAAGGATCATGCGGGCATCGCGGGCCAATATGCGGTAGAAAAAGAACTTAAAAAAGAGGGGGCCACACGCCATGCATTGGGTCGCGAAAAATTTGTCGAGCGCGTATGGGAATATATGCGCGAGATCGGCTCAAACATTGATCAAGAACTCAAGCGCCTCGGTATCTCTGCTGACTGGTCGCGCGCACGGTTTACCATGGATGAAGGGTACCAACACGCCGTCGAGCAAGTATTTTTGCACTACCATAAAAAAGGATACATCTACCGCGGCAAACGCGTAGTCAACTGGTGTTCTCGGTGCCAGAGTACAATCTCTGACCTCGAGATGGTCCACAAAGAAGAAAAAGGTAAACTCTACTTTATCCAATATGGTCCCGTGGTCATCGCGACAACGCGCCCTGAGACAAAGTTGGGTGATACCGCGCTCGCGGTAAATCCTAACGATAATCGCTATAAAGATTATGTTGGCAACACCATCACCATCGAATCAGTCGATCCTGACACAAAGACTGGTAAATCGCCCCGCAAAAAGGAATATTCGCTACCCGTGATCGCAGACGAGGCAGCAGATATGAACTTTGGATCAGGTATCATCAAGGTTACGCCAGCGCACGACCTTACTGACTATGACATCGGTCAGCGCCATCCCGAGATTGAGATTCGCGAGATTATTGGTACTGATGGGCGCATGACGGAAAATGCTGGCGCGCGATACGCAGGCATGAAAGTAGCGGAAGCTCGCGAGGCAATTGTCAAAGACTTAGAAGAACTTGGCCTTTTGGTAAAAACTGAAGACCTCGATCACTCGGTGGGTGTTTGTGAACGCTGCGAGACTGTTATTGAGCCGCTTCTCTCTGACCAGTGGTTTGTAAAGATGGATAAGCTCGCCGACAAAGCCCGTAAAGCAATCGAGAAAAACAAAATAACCTTTGTACCGCCGAACAGAAAAGAAATGATGCTCGACTGGGCGGCAAATTTGCGTGACTGGAATATCTCGCGCCAACTCTGGTGGGGTCACCGCATCCCCGCATTTCGCTGTGAATGCAAAGAAAACGAAGAATGGCACGTAGGACTCGTGCCTCCCGCCGATCTCTGCCGTCGGTGCAAAAAACCATGGCGCCAGACTGATGATGTGCTCGATACCTGGTTTTCATCAGCGCTCTGGCCATTTGTCACGCTCCACTGGCCTGACGAGACTGATGATCTCAAAGATTTTTATCCTTCCGCGATTATCTCGAGTGCGCGTGAAATTTTTTATCTCTGGATTTTCCGTATGCTTTTCTCTGGCCTTGAGTTTATGGATGATGTGCCGTTTAAAACAATCTATACCCACCCAACTATTCTCGATAAAAGTGGCCACAAGATGTCAAAATCAAAAGGCAATGTCGTCGACCCTATGAAGCTCATAGATACGTACGGCATTGATGCCACGCGCTTTGGTATCATCTGGCAAACGATGGGCACGCAGGATGTTCACTGGACGGAAGATCCTTTGCGCGCAGGCAAAAAGTTTCTCAACAAACTCTGGAACTCTTCACGATTCATCATGGTACAAATTGGCACCGATCCGCGCGATGTAAAGCGCCCGAAACCGAAAGATGCTGCGGCAAAAAAAGTACTAGAGGCCTGCGACGTCATGGAAAAAGCGGTTGCGGATTCAATCGCGTCATTTGAGTTTGGCCAGGGACTCCATGCAGCTTACAATTTTTTCTGGAATGATTTTTGTGCAGTGTATATCGAAGAAGCAAAGAAAAACCCTTCGCGCGAAACGAGGGATGTACTCTTTTATGTACTCGCTACTTCACTTAAAAACCTCCATCCATTTATCCCCTTTGCAACCGAATATATCTGGGGACTTCTTCCACACACCGAAAAACGCCTTTTGATCGCAGAAAGGTTACAATAACCCTATGATTGATTGGCTAGCCCAAGCACTCAAACCTGTTGAGCGCTTGAATCTGGAGCCGCTTGCGTGGGCATTTGCCGCGGGATTTCTTGCCGCCTTCGTATGGCTCTGGTTTTGGCTCAAAGAAGATGAGGCGCCCGAACCTCGCCGCCTTATCATCCTCGCATTTGTGGGCGGTATGCTTGCGATTCCTCTCGCACTCGTCATGCAATGCTCATGGCTTTCGAGCGTACTCGAATATCTCAACTATACCGATACGGACTGTACCAAGGGCGTACCAAATGATATCTCGGAGCATGTAGGACTCGTGCTACTCATTGGTTTTGCGGCCATCGAAGAATTTGTAAAATATCTTGCCGTCTTGGTACTTATCTTTTGGCGGCGCGAATATGACGAGCCGGCAGACGCCATGATCTACCTCATCACCGCAGCACTTGGTTTTGCTGCGGTTGAAAACGCCTTTTATCTCTGGAATCCATTTCAAACAGCACTTCTGCACGGCTTTACCACCGCCAACCTCCGCTTTTTAGGACCTACCCTGCTTCACACTCTTTCATCAGGTATTTTTGGCTATTTTATAGCGAAAGGATTCCTGTCAGGATGGCTTCGTGAAGAATTTGACGCGCTTTTGGGGTTTTTGGCAGCAACCGTGTTGCACTCGCTCTTTAATATTTTTATACTAAGGTCAGAAGGGCACAGGATCGAGCCCGCTCTGCTCCTACTGATTGCATCTGGTATTTTTGTCCTCTTTTCGTTTGAGCGGATTAAGCATACAATTAGAAAATATTATGCCAAAGGATAGAAGATCATTTTTTGAGCGCCTAACGGGTTCCGTGCAGACGCCTCAACAACAAGAAGAATATTTCGATGAGGAAGAAATCAGCGAAGAGCCCGAACTGCCTCGCGCTCATTTGGCTGTCACCCATACCAAGCCGCGCGCTAAGTCAGCGCCCATCAAAAAAGAAGAAGACTGGATGACGCCCGAAGAAGAAGGTCAGCTCACCGTTGATGTCTACCAAAAAGACGACGAGATCGTGGTACAGTCTACCGTCGCGGGCGTACGCCCTGATGACTTGGATGTGCAGATCACCCGCGAGATGGTCACCATACGCGGAAAACGCGAGCAAGCGCGCGAAATAGCACACGATGATTACTACTACCAAGAACTCTATTGGGGTAGCTTCTCGCGCTCGATTCTCCTCCCCTGCGAAGTTGACGTAGACGGGGCTGAGGCCTCACTCAAAAATGGCTTGCTCACGGTAAAGCTGCCGAAGATGGATAAGAACCGCAGTGAGCGCATCAAGGTCAAGAACGAATAAAAATCTTACACAAACAAAAAATCCCCGTACGGGGATTTTTTGTTTTTGGTGCCGCGGGGGTGAATCGAACACCCGACACGACGCTCTTCAGGCGTCTGCTCTACCACTGAGCTACCACGGCAAGTAAAACGATAATAGCAAACTTTACGTATATTTCAACAATCTTGAGGGATTCCTCCTTCTGCGCCCGCCTGCCCTCGGACAGGCTTCGCTTAGTGCTTGAGGGATTCGCTCGCCCCCACGGCTCGCCCGCGGATTTGCGCTTGAACCCATGGCGCGCAAATCCGTTCGAATCCCCTTATCGATACAGCAAATAAAAAAGCTCGAGCATAAGCTCGGCTTTTTTATTTGTGCGCGGTGAGGGATTCGAACCCCCGACCTTTGCTGTGTAAAAGCACTGCTCTACCACTGAGCTAACCGCGCGTTGTTCCATCATTCTACATACTTTTGTAAAAAAATAAACCCCGCCCACAGCCGCCGTGATGGCGACTGTGGGTCTAGGGTTTTGCCACGCTCTACGCGGCGCTGTCGGCAGCTCCCGTCTGGCGCGAACTTGTGGTGAGACGTCGTCTCCGCGCACGACGCTGCTCGTGAGTCTCGCGCGCACTCGTCACACGAAAACCGAAGCGTTCCGCGAGCATGATGGCCTCGACGCGAAGAGCTCGATTGAGCTCGTACTGATCCAGATGGCGGATGAGTAGAAGATTGAGCCCAGCGATGACTGTCCTGATGTGGGCTTTCACCTCCCCCACATCCGCATGGGGAGAAATCTGGAAGATTTCTTCGAATCTTTTTACCGCAGCGGCTTCTTGAGCCGCCTCGTCGCTGCGGATGCGATCCTTGCGGATACGCAATCCCTGCAGCAAAAAGATGAGAAGAAATAGTGCACTGAAACCTCCAGCGACCTGGACAAACGCATGTGCGTACATCTGTTATCCCTCCATGGGCTTACGCACGAATTGAAGAACGATTTCCTCAAAAAAGAATATCAAACTAATGATACTTAGTCAAGTATCTGGCCTAAAAACCCTTGTGTCCTCGGCAGGAATCGAACCTGCATCACCTCCTTCGGAGGGAGATATTCTATCCATTGAACTACGAGGACGTAAATATCTGGGGGATATTTACGCGGTTTTGCTTTCGCAACGATAGCGAGAAACTATAATGCAAAACCTATCCCTTCGGCTATGTGTGGCGATCAGCCACTACCGAGGCACCGTACGAATATGGCTTGATGACGGGTACAAACCCAAATCCACGCACCATACCGGCAATACCGTCAATAAATGACTTGGTGGGGCCGCCCATCCCCATATCGAGATGGATACAGCGAACCTCGAGCCGATCTTCCCAAAAAACTTCATCACCAATCACTTCGCGCACAGTACTACGGAGCTCTTGGGCGAGTGTTATTGAAAGAAACGCCTCCTTCCAGATACGGTCGCGAAGACCATGGAATTCCTGCCTATTGCGCGTCCAAAAGTAGATAGCGCCATTGCCAACTTTACGCACTACGATAGCCGTGACAAATGCGGCACTACCGCTCTCGGCTGCCTCCGAATCACTTCCAATGACTACTTCGTAGGCCGCCGCCCGATCAAGCGCGATTTTGTCGCGAATGCGTAACACAACGTCGCGAAGGGAGAGTGGCTCCCCCGTCTCTGAGCGAAATATGCGCTCACCGGTTTCAGATAAGGCTTTCTTGGACATATGCTTCTCTCTCGCGCGGCTTGATATCAGACCAGCGGACCGGTATGCGTATACGCCCCCGATCACGCGTATCGCCCAGCACAAACCCGCGCTCACGCCCGAACTCGTAGAGATCCCGTGTAAGCGTGACATCTTTGAGACAATATTCTTTTACTTTGTCTTTGAGACCGTCACGCCACCACCAAATCGCATCAAGCCCGTAGCCAATTTTACCCACACCAAGCGTTGCTCGTGTGAGATTATCAAGAGAAAGACGAAATCCGGCAGATTTCTCAACATCTTCCATGAGGTCGAGAACATGCAGCTTTTGGAGATCAATCCCTACGTGCGGCTGTAACACCGGCAAGTCAAAGTGATTGATATTAAACCCGATTAGCAGGCCCGAATCCCGCAAGAGCGGCTCGAGCTCGCCGAACTCATGCTTCTCATACGCATAGGCGCGCTTTGTGCTGTAGGCATAGGTGCCTACCACTGTCACGCCAAGCTGTTGCATGTTTTGCTTGCCACCGACTTCCTTGAATTCCTTTTCTGTTTCAATATCAAGTACGATCGTTTCCATGTGTTTCTGTATCTAGTTCTATCACGCGGGGTGTTCGAGCGTCAAAACGCTGATATACTAACACTATGAATCAAGACGTGCTCTTGCTCGCGGTTGTGGTCTTCGGACTTCTTGCGGTCGCACACTTTACCACACTCGGTGGAGGTCTATCGGGCGGCGTAATCACACCGCTCAACCCCAAGGCCGAATTTGGCGTCATACGTACACAAAACTCTATAATCCGTGAACCGTCTCGGCCACCCGGGCAAGGAGGCACGGTACCACCTCCCCCGCCACCGGCACCCCAACAAAGCATTGATACGCGCGCATTTTCGGTATACGCGCAAAATACCCGAACGCGCAATATCAACGAAGAATATATCGATATCATCTATACACCCACAAAGGGTGCGGCCCCCGTCGATATTAGCGACTGGATGGTAGCCGATAGTAGGGGCGAGTCATACAAACTCGGCGGTATATCAATTATCCCCAGTATTGCACCGATAGCCAATCAAGATCGTCTCATCCTGCGCGGGCCCGCGCGCGTTCATGTGGTAACAGGCCGTAGCCCACTCGGCGAAAACTTCCGCATCAATAAATGTGCGACCTATTTCTCACAATACAAAACCTTTTACCCTTCGCTCTCTGTATCATGCCCTTCACCCAACAGAGAACCGGGGCAAGACGACCTCAGCGATACCTGCTACCAATACATAAGAACATTATCGAGCTGCCGCATCCCCACCAATATACCACTCTTTCTTGACAATACGTGCCGTGAATTTATCCAGCAGAATATAAGTTATGACGCATGCGTCAAAAACCACAAAAATGACACTGATTTTTATAAAGACGAATACTGGGTATATCTCAACCGCCCCGAGCATATCTGGTCTGACGTACGTGATTCGGTGATACTCAAAGATGCGCGTGGTTCGGTCATCAAATCGGTCTCGTATCAGTAAGACGGTAAAGTGCAATTGCTACCGCGACCGATACATTGAGTGATTCTTTCTTACCGCGCATCGGGATCATGACACTCGCATCAGCTTTCTCGAGAAGTACTTTTGATAATCCTCGAACTTCATTGCCCGCAATGAGTGCGAGCGGAAACGTCGGCTGAAACACCCGATAATCAACAGCATCATCATCCTGCTCGAGCGACACGATAGAAAATCCCTCTTTCTTAAGCTTTGCAATAAGCCGCCCCACATCAGCGATATGTTCCCACGCGACTGATGACTCCGCCCCCAACGCCGTTTTAGCTATCTCCTTTCGTATTCGTCCCATCTCATCGACGGGGCTCGGCGTATAACCGGTCATATATACCTTACCGATCCCCGCGCCATCGGCCGTACGCAATACGGAGCCTACATTATGTAGGCTCCGTATATTGTGAAGGATGACGATAAGCTGATCGCGCACGGTTACTTGATCTCGTAAATGAGTGAGACGTTCGCTATGATCTCATTCTCACCTACTTGAATACTTGGTGCGGGAGCCATACTTGCCTCCATGGCTACTCCTCCTTTACCCATATCGCGACCGTAGTAGATGGGTCCGCCCCCGCCATACTCGTTGAATCCCGAGAGCTTGCCGAGACGAACGCCGAGGTTATCAGCGAGTGTTTTTGCCTCTGTGCGAGCTTTTTGGATGGCTGCCTCACGCGCCTCTGATTTGAGGCGTTCGAGTACTTCGTCATCAACCGTAAATTGCAATTGGCCAATTTGATTCACGCCTGCCTGCGTCACACCAGTAGTGATAGAACCGATCGTATCGAGTTTCCGAACCTTCACTGAGAAGGACTCCTCCACGATAAATTTCTTCTCACCCTTACGGGGTGGGCAGACAACGCTCGAACCATTGGTAGTCACACAGGGTCGGTAGTCATACTCTTCCTGTGGGTAAATATTGTACGAGGTCGTCTTGATGTCGCGCTCCTCGATGCCATTTTTCTTGAGAAAATCAACAACGCTTTGTGATTTTTTTGATGCGGCATCACGTGCTATTTCAAGCGATGCGTTTTCTTCACGAATAGTGAAGGCGACCAAACCAATGTCCGGCTTTACCACGCGCTTCTCTTCGGCTGACACCGAGATAGTGCGCGTCGGATAGTCATTGCTACGATACGTGCTTTTTGCTGCCACCAGCAAAAAGACAGCGAGAGACGCAAATACAATAATAGTAAGCCAGCGCATTACGCCACCGCCACGCGAGCTCACGGAAACTTTGAACCCTTCTTTTTCCTGTTCCATATAATAAGAGATTGTTGATTAAATATGACCCTTGATGCTATTCTAACGGGCGACACGCACTTTTGCTACGGCAAATAGGTTCGGCTCTACTTTTGTTTTAAAAACTCACGCGCAACCGCGCGATCATCCCATGGGATTTTTTTACCACCAGCGACAGCCATGACCGGCTCCGCCCCCTTGCCCGTGACAATAACCGTATCGCCCACACTCGCTTTTCCTATCGCCATACCAATCGCACGCCGGCGATCAAGCTCGATGGTGGGTGTATGATTTTTAACGCCCACGGCAATATCATCAATGATCATTTTCGGATCTTCGTCATAGGGATCTTCATCGGTCAATATAACCTCATCGCAAAATCTGTCGGCAATCTTGCCTAATTCGGGACGCTTCCATTTGTCACGCCCGCCACCCGCAGAACCCAGCACACAGATAAGACGCTTGGCATCGGGTTTGAGTGTTTGGTATACCTTTTCGAGCGCGTCTGGAGTAAGACCAAAATCAATCACCACCGTAAAAGGTTCGTGTGAAAGATATTCCATGCGCCCCGGCACACCAAGTGTTTTTGCGACACCCTGACGCATTGATTCAGGTGGCACATGATGTGCTGATGCGACCGCGATAGCACAAAGCATATTTTCAAGATTGAACTCACCTACCAGCACCGATTCAAAATGTGTCATACCAACCATAAAGGAAACCCCGTGTTCAAAAGAAATATCCGTTGGTGATACCGAGTGCAGTGAACTCTCAAGGAGTTTTGCATTACGCGCAAATTCCCATACTTCCGCGTGAGGCGCTGCCTCGATAAACATCTTTGCATCATTCATATGCGCATTTACCGCGATATGCTTGCGTTTTTTTGATGACGAGTTGAGCGCACGAAAAATCTTGAGTTTTGCTTCGCGATAATTTTCAAAACTACCGTGCGACTCGATATGCTCGGGCGTGAGATTAGTGATAGCAACAGTATCAAATGCAATATATTTATGACGATATTGCCGTGCACCCTCACTCGTCACCTCCAAAATCACCGTATCACATCCAGCCTGTTTGGCATCATATAAAAACTTTTGTACAAAAAATCGCCCCGGCATCGTCATCTTGGTATAGTTCACCTCTTCGGTATTGTGGATACGAAAACGGATCGATGAAGCAGACGCCGTCTTATGTCCCGCCTCCTCAAAGATATGGTGTAAAAGTTCTACGGTAGTCGATTTACCATTGGTGCCCGTCACGCCTATAACCGTAAGAGTTCGTGACGGAAACTGATACCAGAGCGCTGCGGCGAGCGCCATGCACCAGTGGTAGACCAGCATGATAGGTTGAGGAACAAACTTTCTCATGATTTATTTTTACCCAAGGCCTTGAGCGCCTCTTTAATCTTGCCATCGATACTCTCGATATCACGTGGGAGTTTATGGAGCGCATCGCGCGCCTCGCGCACGTTGTAGCCAAGCGATACGAGTGCATCGAGCGCGTCTGATTCTTCCGATGAGATAGTGACGCCATCAACTCCTCCGAGCTTATCTTTGAGCTCAAGCATAATCTTCTCCGCCGTCTTTCTACCGATGCCGGATATTTTTGTAAGATACACTGTCTCACCCGACGCAATCGCCCGCCGAAGCGAATCGAGTGGAGCTACAGACAAAACACCGAGCGCAGAGCGGGGTCCAATACCCGAGATACTAATAAGCATCTCAAACATTTCAAGCTCACTCATTGTGGCAAAGCCGTAGAGCTCGAGTGCGGTCTCGCGCACCGCCAAATGCGTAAAGAGCTCGACCGCCTCGCCTTTTTTGGGGAGCGTCTTTGCCGTCTCGAGCGAGACCGATACTTTATAACCCACCCCATTAACATTGATAATGAGGTGTTTGGTGCCCCGAAACGCGAGAATACCTGAGAGGTGTGCTATCATAATCGTGCTTTTATCGTATGTCATTTCGCCTTGTCTCACAATTCAAACCATCAGGCGACCAGCCTCGCGCAATCGAGCAGCTTTCGCGCGGTCTTGCGGACAATAAACAATACCAAACGCTCTTGGGGGTTACGGGCTCAGGCAAGACATTTACCATGGCAAATATTATCGCAAACACGGGCAGACCCGCGCTCATCCTTTCACACAACAAAACACTTGCCGCCCAACTCTACGAAGAATTTAAGGAATTCTTCCCTGACAATGCCGTACATTATTTTGTCAGCTACTACGACTACTACCAACCGGAAGCCTATCTGCCCAATACTGATACCTATATAGAGAAGGATGCAAAAATAAATCAGTTTATCGATGAGCTTCGCCATGCGGCAACGCAAGCCGCGCTCACGCGCAAAGATCTGATCATCGTCGCCTCGGTATCTGCCATCTATGGCATCGGCGCGCCAGAGGCCTATTTGGATTTTTCATTTATCTTGCGAAAGGGCGATCGCATGAGTCTCAAAGTACTTTCAAACAAATTGGCGGAGCTCCAATACATACGTAATGATATCGAGCGCAAACCGGGCACCTGGTCACGCAAGGGTGATTCGGTCATTGTGGTACTTCCATCAGGCGACCGCACCGTACGTATCAATTTTTTTGGTGACGAAGTAGAAGAAGTACTGGAAGGTCCTTTGGGGCTTGATGCGCAACTCGTACCCCAGCCCGAAATCCGTATCTTCCCCGCCAAACACTTTATGACGCCCGAAGATGATATCAAGCGCGCAACGGTTGCTATAGAAAAAGAACTCACGGAACGCATTAAAGAGTTTGAAAAAAACGGCAAAGAGTTGGAAGCCGAGCGACTGCGTCGCCGCGTGCGCTATGACCTACAAATGCTTCGCGAGACGGGCTATACATTGGGCATTGAAAACTATTCGCGACATCTGGCAGGTCGCGCGCCCGGCGATCCGCCAACCACCATGATCGATTATATGCCCGAGGGATTTATCACCTTTGTCGATGAGTCGCATATGACACTTCCCCAGATCCGAGGTATGCAGGCGGGAGACCGCGCCCGCAAAACAACACTCGTTGATTTTGGCTTTCGTCTACCCTCTGCGCTCGACAACCGCCCACTCACCTTTGATGAGTTCAAGAAAAAAGTGGGGCAAACTATTTTTGTCTCAGCCACACCCAGCACCTATGAAATAGCGCACGGCAATATCGCCGAGCAGCTCATCCGCCCCACAGGACTTCTCGACCCTACGGTTGAGGTGCGCCCCGCAGGCAAGCAGATTGCAGACGCAGAAAAAGAAATAGTCATCCGCGCCAAGAAAAAAGAGCGCTCGCTTGTGGTGGCACTCACCAAAAAAATGGCTGAAGACATTGCCGAATATTTGGGTGAACGTGATCTTAAAATTGCTTGGCTTCACTCGGAGGTCAAAACTATCGAGCGCTATGATATTTTGCAACAACTGCGTCGAGGCGATGTTGATGCGGTAGTAGGCATCAACCTACTGCGGGAGGGGCTTGATCTGCCTGAAGTATCGCTTATCTGTATTCTTGATGCTGACAAGGAAGGTTTTTTGCGCAATGTCACTTCATTTATACAAACCATGGGTCGCGCATCACGCCATCCCAATGGCCATGTGATTTTATACGCGGACAAGATGACTGACTCAATGAAAACGGCGATAGCCGAGACCGCACGCCGCCGTGCGTACCAGGAAGCATACAACAAAGCGCATGGCATCACGCCCACCGCACTCGTCAAAGAAATACGCAAACCCATATTTATCGGCAAGAAAAAAATTGAAGCAAAAGATGTTTTAGATCTTGCCGGTAAAAACAAACGCTCAGTGGTAGAACTCAAAAAAGAAATAGAACAGGAAATGCTCGAGGAAGCCGCGCGCCTCAACTTTGAGCGCGCCGCCGAACTTCGTGATGTTTTGAAAAATCTCTAAAAAAATAAGGGTTGCTCTGCCGAACAACCCCCTCTTTGGTGCGCCGCCGCTACGACGCTTTTCGTGCCTGCTCCTCCTGCCGCTCACGCTCGCGACAACGAAACTCTTCGTTCATAGCGGTCAGCCGACGCCGAAGCTCCTCGAGCTCTGCGGCATGCCCCTCCATCATGAACTGCCCCTTGTCCATCGTTCTGCGTACCACATGAAGCACATTCGCCCGGGCACGCAATGCCTTGCGCTCTTCGGTCTCCTTGGTTGGTGTCATCCATCCCCCTCCGTAACGGGAAGTCAGTGATAAAAAACAGGTTACAAACAAATAACGCTCTTGGCAAGTCTTATATTGACGCAAAAGTAAAAAACGGGTACTCTAGAACCCATGCCAAACACCGCATCAGCAGCTAAGGCTTTGCGCCAATCAGAACGCCGCCGCGTGCTCAATGTACGCCGCAAGCGCTCGCTTCGTGACGTCCTCAAACAGTTTGAGAAAGCAGTCGCCACGAAAGACAGGGCAACCGCCATAAAGCTCTTCCCTACCGTTCAAAAGGCGCTCGACAAGACCGCAAAATCAGGTCTCATCAAAAAAAATAACGCCTCGCGCAGAAAATCGCGCATGGCCGCTCACATCAAGAAGCTCTCATAAGCGAGCTAAAAGTCTTTTGTATGCTTTCGACTGAGTAGTCGCGAGTATAGGTAAAAAGACTCTGTCGCATGTCAAAAGATTTTTAACGAGCGGTTAGCAGAAAAGAAAGAAACCTTGTCTCCAGGGTTTCTTTTTTTGTCATATCACTCATCTCAAGAAGCGCGATGTACGCCTCCTCAATCTGATCGCGCGAGAAATTGCGCATCTGGGCGCGCGCCTTTTGCATGACAAACGGCTTCATGTCACCCGTTTTACCTGACCCTGCGCGTGCCAAGTTTTTGATGTGCCACAAAAAGGGGCGCACAACATCACCCGCGTCGTATCCAGCAGCTATAAACCGCTCAAACAAAAGTGCAGCACGTACGCGCTCGCCCGAACCCCACAGGTCTCCTAGCAAAAAAACGTCTTTATCGCTCGGCGCGGGTACCCCATTCTCTTTCGTCTCACCGCCTAAAAGCATTCGCTCGAGCTCACGCGCAAAGTGTTGGGGAGCATTGTTGTAGCTTGCCCACAGCGCCTCTTTTTGCGCGTCACTTATTTTGGTACCGATATCCTTTGCGCGGGTATCGACATACGCTGAAAATTTCTGCCGTGTAAAATCAGTAAACTCTTCTTTTTTGTTGGCATATTTTTCAATATCAGTAAATATTTTATTTTTAGCGGGAGCGCCCTCTTCCCAAAACACTATCACTGAGTCGTCACCCGCCCAACGCTCAAGATGTGCTTTGAGTACCTCGCGCATATCAGCTTCAAGCTCTGATGCGTGCTTAATGATATAAAAATCTTTTGAGGCAAAAAGAGACCCTGAACCGATATGCGCGAGGCGCGCAGCACCATCATCGCTACAATCAATCACCTCCCAACCGGGACCGGCTTCCTTTTGAAAACGCGAGACAAAACGCCCCAACATCTCGCGCGATGCGGTTGTATTCGAGCCGTACAAAAGATAGATCATTTCCCTATATAGCTTGCCTCGAGTACTTTTTTGATAGTCTCTACAATCTCAAGTGGTGTATGATGCGCCTTGATCATAAACTCGGCAGCGCCCAATTGCATCGCCTGATCAACATCATCGCGCGACCCAAGGTTTGAGATGATAACAACCGGAATTGACGCGTACTCGTGTTGCGCTTTAAGTTCGCGTAAAATCTCGAAGCCGCCTTTCCCGGGCAACACCAAATCAAGCAAGATAATGTGCGGCTGATCTTTGTGTATAGCTGCGAAAGTTTCGTCAGCATTGATGGCTTCGGTAACCGTAAATCCCTCGTGCTTAATCTTTTCCACCAAAAGGCCACGCAAAAACTTGTCATCTTCAACGACAAGGATTTTCATCTCGCCACGCTTGAGCATTGATGCGATTGGTACTGATGAGCCTGAAGTTGTCATAGCGCTAGACTAGCATACTAGAGCGCTGCCACAAAGGGTTCGGTAGGTGGATTGATGGGGCTTTTGAGTGTGGTACTACGCGGTAGGCGGATGAGAAACGTCGTACCCTTACCTTCTTCCGAATGAAACGAAATTTCTCCGCCGTGTGCCGTAATAATATTTTTAGTGATAAAGAGACCCAATCCCGTACCCTCTGTCTCCATATGCATGACATTGGAACCACGATAAAAACGGGTAAACATACGCGGCTGATCTTCTTTAGAAATACCAATACCCGTATCGCTTATCCTGATGATGGCAGAGATAGTATCGGCCTCGAGTCGCACCGATACGGTACCGCCCGATGCTGTATAGCGGATAGCGTTTTCGATAATATTGCCGATAGCGATAGAAAGACGGTCGGGATCTGCATTGAGTATGGCCTTGCCCTCACCTGCCCCCGCAAGTGTGAGTGTGATATTTTTTGCCTTCGCTAAAACCATCTTTTCATCGACTATTTTCTTTGTAAACGCTACGATGTCCGTTTCTTCAAATTTATAGCCAAACCTCCCCTCTTCAATGCGCGCGGCATCAAGTAAATTATGTACAAGCCGTATCATTGATTCGTTAGCGATGGTACCCTTTTCAACTGCCTCACGCTGCGCCTTGGTAATCTTGCCAAAATCACCATCTGAGATACCTTGATACACCCACTTTTGAATCGAGAGCGGGGTACGCAATTGGTGCGCGGCAATCGATATAAATTCTGATTTAAGCTTTGAGATTTCTTCTTGGCGATCTTTCGCCTCTTGGATGCGTTCGGCCATTTCATTGAAAAAATTACCGAGCACACCGATCTCATCTTTGCGCGAAACACTGATGTGTACCTTAAAGTTTCCTGCGCCGATACGCTTAACCGCCTCAGTTAGTACCGAGAGCGGGCGGGCAATATTGCGCGTGACCATAACGGCGGCAAATGATGCGATGATGAGAACAAAAAGAAAAATGAGCCCAAACTGGATACCGATGGTCTCGATGAGTGCTGCCGCATCACTCGGCTCGAGTACCGCGCGTATACGCGACTGGTAGGTAGCCACAAAAAATATTGAGGCGATGCCCATAGGAAAAATGCCGAGCGCGAGCAAGGTGAGAAAAAATCGAAAGAACAGCGAATGCCGAATCTTGGGATTCATAAGAACATTATTAGTATATCACCGAAAACTACCGCCGGTCTAAGCTTCGAATCGCGTCATCTCCTGCCAGTTTGCCCCTCGCTTTACCTCCGCTATGATGGGTACTGAAAATTCCGGTACCCGCTCCATGATCATCTTGATTGTGCCAACAGTCTCAGTGATTTTTTCTTTTTTGATCTCAAATACCAATTCGTCGTGCACCTGCAATAGCATGCGCACATCCGTATTGGCGCGCCCAAGCTTCAATTCGCGCACAATATCTATCATCGCCCGCTTGATAATATCAGCATTCGTTCCCTGTATCGGCGCGTTGACTGCCATGCGCTCGGACTCTTTGCGTATATATTCAAATGACGAACGTAGGTTTGGTAAAAAACGTTTGCGCCCAAAAAATGTTTTGACGTATCCTCGCTCTCTCCCCTCGCGTATCGTCCGCTCACGATATTCTTCAATACCAGGAAATTCCTGCAAATAATTATCGAGCGATGCCTCGGCTTCAGCTACCGTCATATTACCTGACTCGGCAAGCGCTCGCGCACCCATACCGTAGAGAATACCGAAGTTGATAGTTTTTGCGCGACGACGCTGTTCAGGTGTCACCTCACTTACACTCACATGAAAAATTTCTGATGCGGTACGTGTATGGATATCTTCGCCCGTTTGGAACGCACGCGTAAGCTTCTCATCACCCGAGAGCTGGGCTGCGATACGAAGCTCGAGCTGCGAATAATCAAAGGCAAATAATTCATATCCTTTAGGTGAAACAAACGCGCGCCTGATGCTACGCCCAAGCTCAGACTTGATGGGAATATTTTGCAAATTTGGATTTGAAGAAGAAAGACGCCCCGTGGCGGCTCCCGTCTCGTTAAAACTGGTGTGCACGCGGCCATCGGTGCCCACCAGCTTAGGAAGTGCCGTGATATAGGTAGAAAGAAGTTTTGAAATCTCACGATATCTGATCAGCATATCGATGATGGGGTGCGCGTCGCGCAACTTCACCAGTTCCGAAAACTGCGTTGATACTGCCTTGGTAGAGGTCTTGCGAATGCCTTTGGTCGAGAGTCCCAGCTTTTCAAATAAAATCGCGGAGAGTTGCTTGGGTGAATTAATATCAAACTCTTCCCCTGCCGCACGCCAAATCTCAGCCTGAAGCTTCTGCTCTTCACGCCCTGCCTCGCGAGAAAGTTTTTCAAGCACCCCGATATCGAGCGTGATACCCATCTCCTCCATTTCAAAAAGAATGGAGACGAGTGGTAACTCAAAATCAAAATAAATGCTCGCCAACCCTTCTTTCTCTATTTTTTTCTTGAGTGTATCTGCGAGTATTACAACCGTACTGACTGATACTTCTTTGCCCTCGAGCAAATCGCCGAGCGATAACCCGCGCTCATCAGGGTTGAGTATCCATGCACCAAGTTTTGTATCAAATGAAACGGGAAACGCAGCACCCAAAAATGTCATAAGTCCGTGCGCATCGTGTACGATCACCTCCTGGGAAGCCCTGAGAATATCGAGCAATGTTGCGCGACGGGCTTGGGGTACCAAATATGTCTTTTTATCAATACCGAGTACAAGGCCATCATCACCAAAAAACAACACTGTCTGCGTGCCCGCGCCAACGCCTTCGCTGAGCTCTTCGAGCACCGTGGCTACTTTTTCTTCTTCTTTTTTTGGTGGGGCACCCGCGTCAGTAAGACGCGAAATAAGACTGGGAAAATGAAACTTGCGGAAAATTTTTGATACTTCTTCAGTAGGAATACTAGAAAACTCCATACTATTTAAATCGGCCTCCACCGGCGCGTCTCTACGGATAGTAGCGAGCTCTTTTGAGAAAAGTGCGTCTTCTTCGTTTTCGAGCAAAAGTTTTTTAATGCGATCTCTGAGAAACGCGGGCGACTTTTTCTCTTTTTTGAGCTTAGCGTACATATCTTCGAGCGAGCCGTAGTGCTTTATCAGATCAGTAGCACTCTTCTCGCCAATACCCTTAATGCCGATAATATTATCTGATGGATCACCCTTGAGTCCTTTGTAATCCGCGATAAGTTCGGGGCCGAACCCAAACCGCTCGATGACTTTTTCTTCGTCATATAAAATAGTATCTTCGATGCCGCGGCGTAATGTATAGACTATCACGCGCTTGTCTGCCACTAACTGCATGGTATCCATATCGCCTGACGCGATGATGATAGTAAGATCTTTTTCTTTTTTAAATTTTTCGACAAGCGTACCCAAAATATCGTCTGCCTCAAAACCGGGTGACTCAAGTATAGGAATGCCGAACGCATGGAAAACTTCTTTTACTTTATCGAACTGCGGAATAAGATCGCTCTTGGTCTCGGATCGTGTGGCTTTGTAGTTTTCGTACACGACATGACGAAAGGTCGGCTCTTCTCTATCAAACGCGGCGACAATATGCGTCGGATGAAGATCACGAATGAGCTTGAGAAGCACTGCGGATACGCCATATACAGCGCCAAGCGGTTCGCCTGACGGTGAGGCAAACGACGGCAACGCGTGAAATGACCGGTGGATGAGCGCATGCGCGTCGAGTATGACAAGTTTTTTTACCTCACGCGCCATGTTTGAGTCGTACCATGCGCTCCGCGCGCGCGATATGTTTAAACGAAATCCAGACCGTATCTTTGGGAAATGCTTTTTTGGCGCGCTCCGCCCATTCGACTGCCACGATATTATGCGGATCCGATATGATTTTTTTAAATCCAATTACATCGAGCTCGCGTGGTGACTTGATGCGATACAAATCAACATGCCACAGATTTTTGAATGTGGACTTTTTAAGCGCGTATCGTTTGGCAATAACAAATGTTGGTGACTGCAACCGCCCGCGTACGCCAAGCCCATGTGCCACACTTTCGGTAAAAAGAGTCTTGCCTGCCCCAAGTTCACCCGAGAGCGCTAAACAGAGCGCGTGTTTTTTGCCGCGCGAGACTGATTTTATCTCCGCGCCAAACAATACACCGAGCGAGCGCGTCGCCTCAGAACTTTTAAGCGTATAGGTAAGCTCCATAGTGCCTCCAGCGTAGCAAGGACTTGGATAAAAACCAAAATACTCTTTTTGTGATCTTTGGAATACAAAAACTATATATGACTGGTTTTCCAACCAAGCATAAAAAGAGTATTTTGGTTTTTTATAAAACAGTGAAGCATTTTTCTAAAAGCAAAAACGACCGTCTCCATGACTGGATTCGGTCGTTCTCGGTTGGGGGCGGCAGCTGCCGCCCATGTTTTGATTCACTCTTCTGGTTCGAGGTCGCTCTCGCGCATGCCGGGCGCAGGCGCCTCGACGGGCTGTCCGCTACCACGGATCGTCTCGTTGTAGGCGTCGCGGTAGACGCGATCCTCGGTCGCATCGGCGACTGCCGCCTTTGCATCGTGGCGCCCCTCCGCACGACCCTCGGCACGGTGACACGAAACGTCGTCGTCCGCGCAGCTGGTGTCGACCGTACGGCCGAACACGAGACCGAGCCCGAAGTTGAGGATGCCCAGTGGGACATCGATGAGCCCGGGCTCGCGCTCAAGATGTCTCGCCCTGCGCGACGGACGCGCCCGCTCCACCTCGACCACCACGCGGTCGTCGTAGTACCGGTCACGACCGTAGCCGTAGCGATGATAGCCGCCGTTGTAGCTACCACCGCGGTAGCTCTCCCAGCACATGTCACCGCGGTGACACCTCGCGTCGGCGGGAGCGGCAACGAGAATCGTCGTCGCCAGAAGAATCATGGAAAGAACTCTCATCATCGTCGTTGTCTCCTATTTCTCTGCCGAGGCACCACGCCTTGGCTAGCTGTTCAGGTTATATGGCAATTATACTACTAAAAATACTAAATGTCAATATCTCCAAAAACCCCCTATTTTATGCTAGGAATAGGTCGATATGAGTGATATTAAACAAGCAATAACAACCGCATCAGCAGTACTCATCGTACTCCCCGACACCGTACGAGATAAAGACTATTTGGCGGCACTCCAGATCCAAAAGATAGCGCCACAAAAAATAGAGCTCGTAGCCCCTGAGGCAAAAGAACTTGAGTGGAAAGATACCTTTGACCTACAGAGCGGCAAGCGAGAATTTGTTATCGATATCAATACCGCACTTGCTCCGGTAGATGAACTTCGTTACGAAAAAACTGATACCACCCTTTCTATCTATCTCTCCCACAAAGGAGCGTTTAATGAAAAGGCGCTCTCGTGGGGCGAGCATCGCGCGCCAGCTGATCTTTTTATCACACTTGGCTTTTCATCAGAAAGTGACGCAAAACAAGCTATTGAGAACTTTCCACGTAAGGGGGCTGCGCGCCATATCTGGATAGAGGGCGATTCCAACGGCCACCGCACACCCCCTCCCGCCAAACTCTCAACCGTATCAGCAGGCCTTTTAGGGCGCCTCGTGGTACGCTCACGTATCGATACAGAGACCAATACCCTTTGGTCATTTATTACGCGTGATGATTTTACTAAAACAAACGCGGGCCCACACGAACTCCCAAGCCTTATGGCCACCTACGCCTCACTCGCATCTCTACCCGAACACGCACTCATCTTCTGGCAACACGATGATGTAGGAACCCAAGGTTTTTTTAGGTCAGAGAACATCGCTCTCGTAGGTGACGTTGCGCGTCGCCTTGGTAAGGCGCCTGATCACGAACATTATGTGATGCTCGCACCATTTGCCAATTTTATCGAAGCAGAGATGGAAACGCGCAAATTGCTCCGCGAGCTCAAAGTACGCTAGAATAGGGGCGTGGTATTTGACGACGAACAGCAAAAAGAAAAGCTTGATCAACTCCAACAAAAAGAGGAGGAGGATTTAGCGCAGCTACTCGCCAAAAAATATAAACTCCCCTACCTCAACTTGTCGCGCGCGGCAATTGATCTTGATGCACTCAAACTTATTCCGCGTGACCGCGCAGAGGCAGCAGGCATCGCAATCGTTCAGTCAACGGGCAAAAAACTTCAGATAGCTACCAAAAATCCAACTCTCGAGGGGGCTAAAGAAATAGTCTTGGAACTCAAGCGTGATGGCTACCAGCCGCAGCTTTTTTTAGTCTCTATGCGCAGTCTCAAGCACGCGTGGGTACGCTATGAGGAAGCTGGCGAGGAAACTGCCAGTATTACTAATGTCATTGATATCTCAAAAGATAAAATAGCTGAGTTTCGACGCGAGATAAAAACTACAAAGGATTTCGAGCGCATGCTTGGCGATAAAATCTTACAGGGCAAAACACAACGTGTTACCGATCTACTCGATTATGTGCTCGGTGGCGCCTTTGAGCTTGTCGTCTCTGACATCCATGTGGAACCTGCGGAGGAAAAAGTGCATATGCGCGTACGTCTCGATGGCTTACTGCAAGACGTGGCAAGCTTTTCGCATGATATGCATAAGATGCTCTTGGTGCGCATCAAACTTGTCTGTGAGCTCAAACTCAATATTCACGACAAATCACAAGATGGTCGTTTTACGATTCGTGCGGGCGATTCTGATGTAGAGGTTCGCGTCTCGACACTCCCCGGCCCGTACGGCGAATCAATCGTCATGCGTATCCTCCATCCCCGCGCGATTGAAACATCGTTTGAAGATTTGGGTATGCATCCTGTATTACAGGCGCTCATCGAGCGAGAAATTCAAAAACCAAATGGTATGATCATCACCACGGGTCCTACGGGTTCCGGTAAAACGACGACGCTCTATGCATTTATAAAAAAACTCAACGAACCGGGGGTAAAGATCATCACCATTGAAGACCCTATCGAATACCATATCACCGGTATCACGCAGACGCAGATAAATAAAGAAGCAGGGTACACCTTTGAGACAGGCCTGTCCGCAATCGTGCGCCAAGACCCTGATATCATCCTCGTCGGTGAAATGCGCAACCGCGAAACCGCGGAGATTGGTATGCAAGCAGCGCTCACGGGTCACCTGGTGTTCTCAACCCTCCACACCAACAACGCGCCGGGTACCATCCCCCGCCTCATTGATCTCGGTGTGCCGCCAAATATTATTGCGCCTGCTATCAATCTCGCGATCGCTCAACGCCTCGTACGCATCTTATGCCCTCACTGTAAAAAACAGGTACCCGCGTCAGCTGAGCAAGTCGCTACCATAAAAAAGTTTGTAGAAACATTGCCCGCAAACTATGAGCGCCCGTCGCTCGAAAATATATCACTATATACCCCGGGCGGATGTGGTGAGTGCAATTTTTTGGGATACAAAGGACGCCTTGCGGTCTTTGAGGCATTTTTGATTGATGACGACATGGAGCGGCTTATTTTACAAAATCCATCAGAAGCAGTAGTACGCGAGGCCGCACTCAAACAAGGCATGGTGACACTTGAGCAAGACGGAATATTAAAGATGCTCGCAGGTGTTACCTCGTGGGATGAGCTTAATCGTATTGTCGGCCTCATCTAATGGCGGGGTACGACGATCTGTACGCAGCTGGCGGAGAAATCTTCGGCGAAAAGCCAGATATACTCACAGAACATATTTTAAAATATAAAACTTCGGGCACCGCGCTCGATATAGGATCGGGATATGGTAGAAATGCTCTCTGGTTAGCAGAACACGGTTTTGATGTGACCGCGGTTGACCTTTCCCCTGTCGCGATCGGACAGCTCACAGCTAAAGCAAAAACGCTCGGCATATCTATCACCGCAAAAGCCGAAGACGTGCGTAATATCGAACTCACAAATCCATATGACGCGATACTAATCTTTTTTGTACTCCATCACCTCCTTGACCGCGAAGCGCGGCGGCTTATTCATTGCCTTCAGGAATTTACCAGTGTCGGTGGACTCAACCTCATCGCTACCTTTACCGCCGATGGTGATTTCTACCGCGCAAAAGAAGATACTAAAAATAGATTTTTCCCAAAACTCGGCGAACTCAAAGAAATATATGCGGGGTGGGAGATTCTCGAATATCGAGAAGAAAATGGAAAAGCATTTCACAAAAAACCATCAGGCGAGCACTCGGAAAACATCAGTGCCTACCTCATGGCGCGCAAACGCGGATAAAAATAAAAGGCTTTCCCGCAAAAATCTCCAGACAATGTGCCCAGGCATGGGTGCCATAGGCTGAAGGCCTCTTCGAGGAGCAATCGCGCCGACCCCTCCTCGCAGAGCGTAATATGACCTAGAATAAAGGTATATTCTGCGCTGTGAGGAAGGGGACCAGATTGTCCGTGTACTAAAAGAAGGCCCAGATAAGGTAAACCTCAATTGTCTGGAGGTTTTCAAGAGAAAGCCTCACTACTATGAACAACGAACGCTATTATAGCTAAAATATAGCCATATGTCAATACCCGCCCAAAAACTCGATGACCGCTCACTTGATAGCACTCTCCGCCCCAGCCGGTGGGATGAATATGTGGGGCAGCGCCAAATAAAAGAAAACTTGGCTATTTTGATTGAGGCCGCCAAAAAACGAGGTGAACCCCTTGAGCATTTACTCTTTTATGGTCCTGCCGGACTTGGCAAAACGACACTTGCCCACCTTATCAAAAACGAAATGGGGGCACAGATGAAAATTACATCAGGCCCTGCAATCGAACGCGTGGGAGACCTCGCATCAATTCTTACCAATCTCTCCTCGGGAGATATCCTGTTTATCGATGAAGTACATCGCCTCAACAAGTTAGTCGAGGAAATCCTCTACCCCGCCATGGAGGCCAGGTCGCTCGATATCATCATCGGTAAGGGGCCCGCCGCACGCACCATACAGCTTGAGCTCCCCTCCTTCACTCTTATTGCCGCAACAACCCGCATAGCATTACTCTCCTCTCCTCTCCGCTCACGTTTTTCGGGTGGTACGTTTCGCCTCGAGTTTTACTCGGAAGATGACATCAAGGAAATCTTGCGTCGTTCGGCGAAACTATTGGGTATCGAGACGGAAGAAGATGCTCTATCAGAAATCGCTCGTAGATCTCGCTTCACCCCGCGTGTGGCCAACCATCTTCTCAAGCGTTGCCGCGATGTAGCCGAGGTACGGGGTGATGGTATTATTACTGATAAAATAGCGCGGATGGCACTCGATCTCTTGGAGATTGACCATGTAGGACTTTCTTCGGAAGACCGCCGCATCCTTGAGATATTGGTAGAAAAATTTGCTGGCGGGCCGGTTGGGGTGGCAACCCTTGCCGCAGCCTCCTCCGAAGAGGTCAGTACTCTCGAAGAAATCCATGAGCCCTACTTGATGCGTCTTGGCTTTATCGAGCGCACGCCACGCGGCCGCATGGCGACACGTCGCGCTTACGAACACTTGGGTGCAACACCACCTGCCACTCTATTTAACGTATGATAAGTATTATTGCTACTATTTTATTTGCCCTTTTCGCCGGATTCTACACACTCGGCGTATGGATGGCTACCTGGCAGGAAGAAGAACTCTCGCTCTCTCATGAAAAGGCGGTCCATATGAATATTGTTATCATTGCGCTATCGTCCATACTCTTTGCTATCGCACTCTGGGCATTTATCAAAATAGATTGGGATACGCTTTTTCTCATCCCCTAATGGTTACACTTCATCCCAACGAAAAAATACTGATGACAATTCACAAACACTGGTTTGTGTTTTTCACTCGCATGACAGCGCTCCTCTCGGTCGGCGTAGTACCGCTCTTTGGATTCCTCTTTGCACCCGAGCTCGCACTCGTTATCAACCCTGATTCACTGTGGTATCTCCTACTCTTTTTTGCCATGATCTGGTGGCTGGCATTGCTCTTTATCTTTTTTATCGAGTGGCTGGATTATTGGCTTGACGCATGGATTATCACCGATCAACGCGTTATCGATATCGAGCAAAAGAGTCTCTTTCGGCGCGAAGTATCAGAATTCGTCATCGCGCGCATTCAAGATATCAAGATTGAGACGCCAGGATTTATCGGTACCGTGCTCAAGTTCGGCAATATCCGTATTCAGACAGCTGGCGAAGAGAGTTTTACCATCGAGACCGTGCCACACCTCAATGAAATCAAAAATCTTATCATGTCATTCGCCCACCGTGGCGCTATGACTGATCCAGATTAGTTTCTTGACTAGCATACAAAGCTCGGTACACTAACCCCATGTCAGGCCACCCTTCTGTTATATTTTATAAGGTCGGGTGCGAGTAGTGACAAAATACTTATTGTTGTTAAATGAGAATTTAGATACTAAAACAAGTAAAACAATATGTCGGGACACAACAAATGGGCACAGATCAAGCGCCAAAAAGCAGTAACGGACAGCAAAAGAAGCAAAATATTCGGTAAAATCGCGCGCATCATCAGTATCGCCGCACGCGACAAAGGTCCGGATCCGAGTCTTAACGTCAGCCTCAAATCAGCAATCCAGAAAGCGCGTGAGATCAATATGCCGCAAGACAATATTGACCGCGCTATCAAAAAAGGTACGGGGGGTGGCGAAGGAGTGGCCCTGCAAGAATTTACCTATGAAGCCTATGGTCCGGGTGGAGTGGCACTTCTCATGACGGGTATTACTGACAACAACAACCGCACCTCAAATGAGATCAAGCACCTCCTTTCTGAACGTGGTGGCAAATGGGCTAACCCGGGTAGTGTATTGTGGGCATTTGAAAAAAAAGATGGCGACTGGACTCCTCAAGAATATAGCTTAGTTGAGCTCTCACCTCCTGATACCGAAGCCCTCTACAAACTCATGGATGCACTCGATGAGCATGATGATATCCAAGATATCTATGTAAACAATAAAGAATTATGAGAGTGCTCGGCATCGACCCTGGTATCGAGCGTATTGGATGGGGTATAGTCGACACTGTAGGATCGGTATCGACCTATCACGACTGTGGGCGCATCACCACACCACGCACCCTCTCGCACCAAGAACGACTTGAAATGCTTGCGCACGAGCTCGGTACTATCATCGAGAAAACAACTCCGGGATGCGCAGTCGTCGAACGACTCTTTTTCGCAAAAAATAAAAAAACGGCGCTCTCAGTAGCGGAAGCTCGAGGCGCTATTATGCTCACCTTGCAAGTGTTCTCGCTCCCAATTTATGAATTTACCCCTATGGAAGTCAAAATGGCTATTACAGGTAATGGACACGCTGCAAAGAAACAGGTAGCCTGGATGGTGCGTAATATCATTAAAATACCTTCAGAGGTAACCTCAGATGACACCCTTGATGCCCTTGCCCTCTGCTTGATGGTGACCAAGTAATTATCCACAGAGCTTTATATTGCCCTTTTGGCTCACTCTCGGTATGTTCTTGGTATCGGATATTATAAGGTCGTAGACACTTACTCATTAGCCAACACTTTTTTAACAATGTATGGATTACTATAAACATCTGCGGGCTTCCGACGACGAAGAAGATGAATTCTCCGATGACGATGAGCTTGACGACGAACTAAAAGAAGACGATCTCGACGAAGACGACGATACCTTTGACGAGGAAGAAATGTAGAAAAAACACCTCCCCGTAGGGGAGGTGTTTTCTTGAAAAATATCGTCTTTTTTGATATAAAAGGAATGTGATTTTCAAGTCACTTCGTAAGAAGCGCAAGCGCACAATCCTCCTCTGGATACTCGCCACCTTCAGTGTTGGCGTGTTTCTTTTTGTAGTCGCGACGGTGCTTTTATTTTTGTTTATCAAAATACCAACCCTTGAAGACTTCCGCGAACGCAAAGTAGTCGAATCAACAAAAATCTATGATCGCACCGGTAAAACACTTTTATGGGAGGTACATGGTGAAGAGCGGCGCACGGTAGTGCCGTTTGAAAACATATCGCGCAATATAAAAAATGCAACTATCGCGATTGAAGACTCTAACTTCTACTCACATCACGGCATTAGCCCCCTCTCACTCTTTCGAGTGGTGTTCCTCAATGCGCTTCAGGGTAAACAGGTAGGTAGTGGTGGATCAACAATCACTCAACAACTTGTTAAAAATACCCTTTTAACTCGTGAGCAGACACTTATACGTAAGGCAAAAGAAATTGTTATCGCCATTAAACTTGAATCTGCCTACACAAAGGAGGAAATCTTAAATCTCTATCTCAATGAAATTCCCTATGGCTCAAACACCTACGGTATTGAGTCTGCGGCACAAAACTTTTTTGGAATATCGGCATCAGACGCAACACTCGCACAGGCAGCTTACCTAGCCGCACTTCCGCAAGCACCTACACGCTATTCACCTTATGGAAACAACCGCAAAGATCTTGATGCGCGCAAAGATTTAGTACTCGAACGTATGCGTACCCTTCACTACATCACCACCGAGGAGTACGAGGATGCAAAAAAAGATAAGGTGGTATTTCTCCCCCAGCGTCGACAGGGACTTTTAGCCCCCCACTTTGTCATGTATGTCCGCGAGCTTCTTAATGAAAAATACGGCGAAGACGTTGTCGAGCAGGGAGGATTAGAGGTAACTACTACACTCGACGCAACACTACAGGCAAAGGCTGAGGAGATTGTAGCCCGCCGCGCGCCTGACATGCAAAAGAATTTTAACGCATCAAACGTGGCGCTCACTGCTATCGATCCAAAAACAGGGCATATTCTCGCTATGGTTGGTTCACGTGATTATTTTGATATCAATAATGATGGTAACTTCAACGTAGCGCTCGCGCGGCGCCAACCTGGATCGACCTTTAAACCAATAGTGTATGCCACCGCGTTCAAGAAAGGATATACACCCGAGACAGTAGTTTTTGATTTGGAAACAAATTTTGCAGCAGCTGGAGACGCCTATATACCGCAAAATTACGATGAAAAATTTCGAGGTCCTATCACACTCCGTGAAGCACTCGCTCAATCACTCAACATACCCGCGGTAAAGACACTCTATCTTGCGGGTATTAGTGATTCTATTGAGACTGCGCGTGATTTTGGCATCACCACTCTTACCAACCAAAACCGTTACGGACTTACACTTGTACTTGGTGGTGGAGAAGTGTCACTCTTGGAACTTACCTCGGCCTACGGCGTCTTTGCTAATCAAGGAGTAAAGGTAAATCATCACCCGATCATTCAGATAAAAGACAAAGATGGCATGATACTCGAAGAGGAAACGGTCCGCTCTGAGCCAGTGATAGATGCGAATATCACCAATATGATCTCGAGTATTTTATCTGACAATACTGCTCGCACACCTGCGTTTGGTGCACGCTCACCACTCTACTTTGATGGTATGTCAGTGGCGGCAAAGACGGGTACCACTAATGATTATCGTGACGTATGGACGATCGGCTATAGCCCTAATATCGTCGTGGGTACCTGGGCTGGCAATAATGACAATACCTCGATGACTAAAAATGTCGCGGGTTTTATCATCACACCCTTGTGGCGTGAATTTATGGATACGGCACTCATCCAAACAGAAAAGGCTTCATTTACACCACCACAGCCGGTAGATGTTAAAAAACCGGTACTACGTGGTATTTGGAAAGGTTCCCGCTCATACGAAGTTGATAGGACATCGGGAAACCTCGCAACACCCTTTACCCCCCAAGACCAACGTGAAGAACGCGTCACACAAGAAGTTCATTCAATATTATATTGGGTGGATAAAGATAACCCCGATGGTCCTATTCCTACCAACCCATCTCGAGATCCGCAATTTACACTTTGGGAAACACCAGTACGCGCTTGGGCGGAAAAAAATGGATATAAAGATGGAGATGTATTAGATAAACCAATAACATACGATTCTTCACACTCGCCTGAAAATTGGCCTACAATTTCCTTCCCTTATGATGAATTACAGAAAACGTTTCAATATGGTGATGCGCTCGTCTTTAATCCAACTATCACTGGGCGCTACACGGTAACTAATATTGAAATTTTTGTTGATGGGGAATATGTACGTTCAGAAAAAAATATCAATACCCAACAAAGTTTCGAGTTAGGAGATTACGATACCGGCCCTCACACTTTAAAACTTAAAGTGTATGACATCATTGGTAATAAACAAGAAAAAGAAATACCTTTTATAATCGCGGCCCCTTAAACGCCACTTTCTCTACTCCCCCTCGGGGAACACTCTCTCGAAGCTTTTCGAGAATTGTGTCTTGTTGTTGATGAATATGATGCTTGAGTATTGCTGACGCGGTATAGATAAAAATAGTCCCATCACGATAATCAACCTGATACTGACCTTCGTATCCCACGAGAATAGTCTTAAGAGCTCCTAAAACGCTCTCGCCTGATCGTTTTCGAGTAAGCTCATACGATTTATCAATACGCGCAAATGCATCGGGGAGAAGTACAAAAATACGATTAAAACTCATACCGTACCCTTCATGGGCATCACAATGTAGACTGATCCCTCGCGGGCCGTTGGCCGAATGAGGAGTGGGTGAGATTCAGAGTTAAATCCCAAAAACAATTTTTCTTCAGTATATGACTCAACACCTTGTAAGAGATATTGGAAGTTAAACACAATGGAAATATCATCACCATCAAACTCACCCCTCATAACACCCTTGTAGGTACCCTGATTATTCTTACTCTCAATAATTATAGATTTATCCTTTACCGATAAGGTAAAAGAGACACTATTAAGTTTATTCGCAAAAATACTTGCTCTTCGAAGTTGTGTTACCAGTTCTTGGCGTAGAAGTGTTCCATGAGTTTTAAAGTTTTTGGGGATAATCTGTTGATAATCTGGGAAATTCCCTTCGGTAAGCCGTGAATAAAGTGTTATTTCTCCAAACTTAAACAACCCTTCTCCCTTCCCAATAAGAAAATCTACCTGCTCTCCATCACTTTGATCGGTGAGCCGTATAATCTCCTCAAACGTACGAGCTGGTATAAGAAATACCTCTTTTTGGTTTTTACTTGAAAGAGATATGGTTTTTATCTTCTCTTCACTAAGACGAAAACTGTCAGTAGACGCTATAAGAAGATTTTCTTTCTCGAGCACCGCGAGGATACTGGCAAGTTCTGGTTTAATAGCACTTTTTGATACTGATATAAGTACCCGAGAAAAAAAATGAGTAACATCTTTCTTATAAAGTGTTGCCTTATAAAGTTCTTTAAGTGTTGGGAATGGTGGAAAATCCTCTTGGGGATATCCTTTTATAATTGTTTCCTGACCTTGAACTATCAGGATGACATCTACACCATTACTTTCAAGATTTATTTTCTCATCCTTTGAGAGTGTTGATATATAGGAAAGTAATTGTTTTGCTGGTATCACCACTCCACCTTGTTCGCTTACCGTACAACGAATAGTAGTTTGAATACCAATCTCAAGATTCGTCCCCATAATACGGAGTGATCCACCTTCAGTATTTATAAAGAATGATCCGAGTATTGGTAGGGTAATATCCTTACTCGTGGCACGTTCAACAACGCTTAATGCTTTTTTAAAATTATCGGATATAATTACACACTTCATACACAGGTCGGTAATAAGATTTAATTAATTATGTTTTATTTAATAGTTGTTGTTGTATGTGGGATAATGTGTATAAGTTATTTTTTTATTATCTAGAAAGAGAAATAGTTATTTTTAGTACTGGGAAATGTTTTTATAGTGTGTGGATAGTTATTGGATAGAATCTATAAATAAAAACTTATTTTAACTTTCATACATTTTTCCACGGATTTGTTTAACTTCTTCCACAAGTTTTAAGTCTTTCTTTAACTCATTGGAAATTTTTTCGTATGCATGGAGTGCGGTGGTGTGATCGCGACCACCAAGTTTTTGTCCGATAAATGGGTATGATCCATGGAAATCTTCACGAAGAAGATACATAGCGATTTGACGAGGTCGCACTACCTCTCGCCGGCGAGAGCGTTCAAATAAACCACCCTCCCCAAGGTCATAATATTGCGCCACAGCGTTGATTATTTGTGAGGGAGTGACTATCTTCTTTGTTGTTTTCGTGAGCTGTTCTAGGGCCGTTTTCGCTTCATCAATAGTAAGGGGGCGCCCCTTGAGTTTTGATTTTGCAAGAATAATATTAAGCGCACCCTCGAGCTCACGAATGTTTTTCTGGATAGTGAACGCAATATACTCAAGTACTTCATCAGCCACTACTGGTTCCTTAGTCCCCTGCTTGAGTTTTAAGATAGCGAGTCGTGCTTCGTATTCCGGCTCGCTAATGTCGGCGGTAAGGCCTGCCTCAAAACGCGACCTGAGTCGTTCTTCGAGATTTTGAATTGATTGAGGTGGTTTGTCCGAAGAGAAAATAATTTGCTTTCCACGCTCGTAGAGTGAATTGAATGTATGGAAGAACTCCTCTTCGCTTTTTGCTTTCCCCGCTATAAATTGCACATCATCAATAATAAGGAGGTCAACGTTGCGGTATTTTTCTTTAAAAGAGTGAAGTGGCTCACGGTTTTGAAGGACAGAGATGAGTTCATTTACAAAACGTTCAGAGGTTATATAGAGCACCTTATAATCAGGATGATCTTTTTTTACTTGATTGCCGATTGCGTGGAGGAGGTGGGTTTTTCCAAGTCCTACTCCCCCATAGACAAAGAATGGATTATAGAGACTACCAAGGTTTTTTGTTATTGAAAGGCCTGCGGCATGTGCAAATTCATTAAAAGTTCCTATGACAAATGATTCAAAAGTATATCGAGGGTTGAGGTTTGTATCTCGATCAACAGAAAATTCTTTAAATTCAAGCTGTTCATCGATAGTTTCGGCGGGTTCCGAACGTCTTTTTACCTGTGGCTGAGCTGGCGCGTCGATTGATGAGACGATATAGCTTGCATTACGCACCTCTGGCACTGTCGAGCGGAGAGATTTGATGATATTTTTATGAAATTTCTTTTCAAGCCATTCTTTCGCAAATGCGTTCGGCACGGCGATGGTAGCAATCCCATCCTCAATACTATGGATTGAGGTATGTTTGAACCAAGTGGCAAAATTGGCACGGGAAACCTCAAATTCAATTTGTCCGAGCACTGATTGCCACAATTCTTCTTGATTCATATACATAAACTATATTGAGACGCATCTTATTTTCCTATATTGTAAAAAGAAAGCCAATATGTTCTAATTGTTTATAACATGTGGATGGGCTGTGTATTAGAATTTTTCTCCCATCACATCATATAATAAAAATATGTCTACCACCTATAAACCAAAAAAACGAAAGCGAGCTCGGAGCCACGGCTTTCTCAAGCGTAAACGAACAACAGCTGGGCGCAATGTCGTTGCTCGTAGGCGACAAAAGGGGCGCAAACGCCTCACTGTATAGGTTTTTATGCTGGCGCGCCGTTCTCGCCTTCAAAAAAGCCAAGATATTGATGTTGTTGTGCGTCGGGGACGGCGACACAGCACCCTCCCCCTTATGATATGGGCTCTCCAAAAACCCCAAGGCCCCTTTCGAGCGGCGGTGCTTTGTTCAAAAAAAGTTGATAAGCGCGCAACGGGTCGCAATAAGATAAAAAGAAGAATACGCGAGGCGATCCGTACTACCTTACCCTCTCGTTTCCCGACTCTCGATCTTGTAGTAAGCGCAAAGCCGGCGGTAAAAGACCTCACCACGAGCGATCTTAGAGAACTCCTCTCCAATGTCTTTCATATTTAATACCTTTTTCTACAAGCCACTCCTCAACATTCTGGGGGTTATTATTACTATTGTCCCTGGTCATAGTCTGGGTGCGGCGGTTATTATTTTGACACTCTTGGTAAGTGTGCTCTTGTTGCCACTCTCGATACGGATGCGAAGATCGCAGCATGCCATGCAGGAGATCCAGCCGGAAGTCGAGAAACTGCGCCAGCAGGTAAAGGATAAAAATGAGCAGGCGCGCCGCATGATGGAACTCTATCGTGAGCATAAAGTAAACCCCTTTTCGGGATTTCTCTTCATTTTAGTGCAGATTCCCCTCTTTTTTGCCCTCTTTAAGGTGCTTAAAAACCTCAACGAGCTTACGCGCGATGCTTATGATTTCCTCCCCCTCTTTCCACCATTTAATCCAATCTTTATAGGAGGTATTGACCTTACTACTCCGCATATCGCATTTGCGGTCTCGGCTGGTGTATTCCAACTTATCCAAGGACTTTTAATGCTCTGGGGACAACCAAAACAACAAAAGCCGTCGGGTGAGTTTGCAGCAGCTCTCCAAAAACAAATGACTTTTACGATGCCACTTTTTATTGCGTTTATTAGTATGCAGCTGCCATCTGCCATGGCGCTTTATTGGACTACTTTAAGCCTCTTTGCTATAGTGCACGAAGGATTTGGGAGGCTTTATGGAAAACACACAGGCCACAACAAATAATAAGGCAATCGAGTGTGCTCGTGAGTTTTTGGCGGCCATGAACGTCAATGCTCGCGTAGAAGAAGGAGTTATTGGTGATTCAACGGCGCTTCTTATACGAACTGATGATGCTGGACTCCTCATTGGTGAGGAGGGCGCAAATCTTCAGGCGCTTAACTACATTCTCCGGCGTGTTATTGAACGTAAAACCGGCACACCTGAATCACAGCTCATGATTGATGTGAATGACTACCAGCGAAGGCGCTTTGATGATTTGAAGGACAAGGCTCGTATGGGTGCACAACGTGTGCGTTATTTTAAAAAAGAAGTGATCCTCGAGCCTATGAGTGCCTTTGAGCGGAGAATTATCCATATGGCGCTCCAAGAGTATCCTGATATTGCCACCGAATCACAAGGTCAAGGACCTACCCGTCGCGTGGTTATCAAACCTCTTACGATTTAATTTTCAGGCGTAGTGGTCGCGAATGGCGCGATACGAAGACTCCAGAGTAAGGAGTCTTTTTTGTTGGTAAAAAAGAGATAGTCTTCTTTTGGTGAGAGAATAGGATTGATGACATCAAATGATCCACCCTCCAAAAGAGATTCGGCATTGTTTGTGTTGAGATCAATCTTCCAAAGTGAGTCATCAAAGCTTACCTTCCCCTTCCACCAACCGTCAGGCACTATCTCGGCGCCAAATGTCCACGGTATGGCGCAGTATATAGTGGATGTCGAAGTTTTTGACCACGCACATTTTTCAGGAAGTGTTTTGTATGAGAGCTGCTTGCCTTGGGTGGGAGTGCGTCGGTCGCGTAATACGAGTTCGGGTCGCTTGCCATCTCCTTCTACCTCTAGCGTTAAGAAGCGATTACTCGCGGTGTCCCACAAGACATCAAGACCACGCACATCAGCAAGGAGTGTTGACGCGCTGCCACCAGCCGCAGGCACTGTTTGCAGTACTGATGGGATGAGTGCAGATGACCGCGTCTGAAGGCCTAAAAGAGTTTTCGATGCCCATGAGAGTTCAAGATCAGGAAGCGATGATTGTGCTATAACTTTTGGTGTTTTACCTTGTGGGGTTACGATGACTACATTGTAAGAAGGTCCATTTTTAATGATGCCAGCAATTTTTTCTTCAGCATGCGAAAATTTTGGTGACATAATCTCATCAGGGAAAAATCCACTCTCGATAGTTGAGGTGCCGGTAAAACGTAACCAAAAGCGACGTACCGTGGTCTCGTTGAGCGCGGTCACCAAGGTATATGAACGTGAAGGTGACCACGATGCCTCCATAATATTTGGTATAGAGAAATTCGTGAGACGCTCCTCAGGGCGCGACGCATCAAAGGGTGAGGCAAAAATATGTCCCGTGCCACGTTTGAAATATAAAAGTTCATCTCCACGCACCGCAGCACCCACCACCGGATCAGGAGATATTTGCACCAAACGTTTTTTTTCGTCTTCGGTGAGTGGCGGTGTACCCTCACCAATTGGCGTGCCATCAACATTATTTGGTGGAAACGTGGTGTTGCCACCTCCTCCACCTCCCCCACTACCACCAGTGTCAGGAAGTGCTCCACCACCCGTATCAGGTACGGTGGCAAACGGGCCGATGTCGCTCTTTAAAATAAAGTAAAAAATAATACCAACCAATATAAGGAGGAGAACGCCAAGCCCGATGATATAATTGCGTGTATTGTTATTCATGAGTACAGATAGTGCTCGTATATGTTGCGCGCTTGGCGGTCGTGCACGAAGTCGCGCGGGAGTCATTTTTTATACATTGCTCAAGTTGTGCTTGCGAGCACGGAGTACATTCAGCGCCCGCCGGGCATACGGCTCGCGAGAGCTTGGCGCAGTAGTAGTCTCCTACTGGATTGAGGATGCATGCGTTTTCCTTCGGGCAGAGGCCATAGGTTTCATTGCCGCAAGAAGGCAAATTTGCAGTTGGCGCGCCTAGTTCTGACGAATTTCTAGTGAGTGAGCCCAAGAGGAAGCTACCGGTAGGATTACCGCCACCAGCTGGGTTTCCTCCGCCTGCTGGGTTCCCATTTCGTTGATCTATATCGATTTCAAGTAATATGAGTTTTGGGTTAATAGTTTCTAGTAAAATCACTGATCCTGCAGCCAACAGAAGGCCAAAAATAGCATTGGCCATCTTATCTTTGCCGTCTTTATTGCCTGCACCACCATCACTAAACATGTATTGGATGGCGCCAATGGTAAACATAACTAAAGCAAGGACTGATGCTAACGAGAGCATAAAGGGAAAAAGAAACTTTGCGTAATCGGTAAAGTTATCAACAGCCCCCTCCGTGTTTTCTCCGGGCAATGGAGCCGCGAGTTTATAGGTTACACCTTCTGCGTATACGCTCTGTGAGCACAAGAGAAGGATGATAGATAGTAATAATATTTTTTTCATACTCATCGTCCTACATTTACAGTAACCTGTCCCGACCCGCGCATAAAGATATTTTTAGGGTTTTCATATGACACATTGACTGATTGTCTACCCGAACTTCCCTCCTCTGAAGAAAGGCGGAAAATACGCGATTGAGGATTTTGATTCGCGAGTTTGCTGCCGTTGACGCGCCACGAATAAAAAAGATCATCAAGATCTGCATTACGAAGGTTAAATGGTTCAAATTGCATTACAAAATCTTTGCCCGGCGTGGCAGAGGCTTCTGTTAGAGCGTGCCAATATTTAAGTCCGAGTGCTGGGTCTCGCTCATAGAAAAGAAGTTCGGGCTGATGCGCTCGTACCATCACTGATTCTTCATGCACGATGCGAGATCGAGAGTCTCTCCCCTGTACGGTTATTTTGTATTCTACATTCGCACTCGTTCCTGCATTAAACGAAAGAGTGTTTTTCCCTTTGCCATTCACACTCGATCCATTGGATTGCGGCGCATCGTTAATGAGCCATTGGTAGATGATGTCTTGAGATGGGAGGATACTCGTGCCAATACGAAAATCAGGCACCGCTACTATTTTTATTGGTGCACCTGGTGGTGGTAGTGCCTTACCACGATACCAAGGAGGTGTATACGCATCAGCGCCCCACGTAAGGTAAATACGTGCAGGCCTAACCGTCTTGAGGACTTCAAATGTCTCACCTTTTTGACTTACTATGACTACGCGGATATTTTCTGAGGTGCCCAATTCACCCAAAGTAAAGCGGTATGAAGTATTGCCATTTCCCGAGCTCATCTTTTTGGTATTGTGATACCAGGTGATAGTTGATTCATTGAGGCGCACAGCTCGAGTATTTTTAGTGACGCGCACAGAAGCCCGTACCTTACTACCCGGTTTCAGATCATTGCGATCCAAGGTGAGTTCGATTTCTGGGATAGCGGCTTGAATTTTTTGTCGTTCTATTTCTTCAAGCGCTTTTCTTGTAGCTTCCTCTCTATTTTTTTTCAAATCACCTTCTTTTTTTAATTGTTCTTGGACTAATTTATTAATGAACTCCCATACATCAGGGGGAAGTTCTATGCCTGGTGGAACAAGGCCTTCAAGCTCTGGTGGCGTTGGGATTGTGCTCGGCGGCGGAGGTGCTGTCTGGGCAAAAATATAAAGAGGAAAGCCAAGGGCGCCCCATATTGCTACAAGAACTGCGATGTTATAAATAATGCTTGTGGTGCGTTTCATTGCTTTATTATAGTGTACCAAATATTTCTATTCCCCTTCCAATTCTTTCTCTAAGCGACGTACTTCATCGTCCGTTGCGCTATTGAGTTTCTGAAGATCTATTTTTGCTTGCCTCGCCCGTTTTTTGATAAGACGTATAGTGTGAACTACCATCAAAGTAGTCGCGGGCAACTCCTCAACAACAGGTAAGCCATCAACAATAAACCCAAGTACATAGAGCCATGCTCGCGCATTCATTTTTGCACGCTGTTTGAGAAAATATCCTTTGCCGAACATAAAATAATATAAAATTGTGCTTACAGCCCAGCCAGGTGCTTGTCCAATGATCGGGATAAGGCCTATACCAAGGAAGTCGAGCCCAATATCGAGCAGACCATCTTTAAGAAACGCTAAAAAGATAAGGATGCTGATCGCGGCAACATCGTCGCCATCGCGGATCTGCTTTTCAAGCTTTGCCGCAATTTTTTTAGCAATCAGTTTTATCTCGTGTTTAAGGAGAAGCGCCGTACTTCTTCTTGCAACAGCCAATCCTTCTTGGTAGGCAAAGTCTCGAGCCTGCTGTGCTATAGCCGCCATAGATTATTTCTCCTCCTCCGCTTCATCTTTAGCTTTCTGAATTGCCAAGAGTTCGGCAGGATCCGACGTGATAATCTGATGCTCGGTATAGGATGCCTGTATTTTGATGGCAATGTGTTTGAGGCCCGCAAAAAAGATTCCTTCACCCACATCAGATTCAAGAAGCAAAAACTTTTCTTCTTCCGTCATATTAAAGACTTCTTGGACTGCGTTGATAGATGCGGGCGATTGCTTGAGGAGTATTTGAATTGACGAGTTGGTTACAATCGGTTTGCCATAGGGAGATGACATGAAGTCCGCAACATCTTGCGTGATGGTAGCAAGCCCCAGGTAGTATTTGCGTGCGCGCTTGGCAATACCATAAAGAAATGACGCGCTATCAGGATGCTTCATCATGATCCACGCCTCATCTACCACCATGAGGCGCTTGCGCAGTGACCTACGCACCGCGCTCCAGATATGGTTGACGATGAGATACATAGCAATAGGTCGCAGTTCTTCTTCCATGTCGCGTATAGAAAATACCGCGAGGCGCACATTGATATTTACATTTGATGGTTGGTTGATGAATCCTGACCACGTACCCTCAGTATATTTTTTCATGCGCATCGCGAGTGACTCACCCCCCTGCATGCTGGCGAGTACCATTGCGAGATCGGAGAGTGTGGGAGGGGTGATTTGCGAAAAATCAGCGTCAACGGTGATATCTTTAGTGGCATACGTCTCGGTGATAGCGCGGTCAATTACCGCGTCTTCTTGGGGTGAGAGACCACCAAGCATCAAGCGGAAAAGCCCTACAAGGCCAATAATATGTGAGCGTAGCACGTCAGCCGACGATTCATCCTCGCGTGGTACCGGCAGGTCAAAGGGATTGATATGGTGTTTTGAGGTGAGCGAAATATTAAAGTAACGCCCCCCCACTGCTTCAGCCAAGTACTCATACTCACGCTCAGGGTCGATGACAATGACGTCAACATCAAACATAAGAGAGCGCAAAATCTCGAGCTTGGTAGTATACGATTTACCCGAGCCAGATTTTGCAAACATGATCGAGTTATAATTTTCAAGGCTAAAACGGTCAAAAAGCACGAGCGAATTGTTATGACGGTTGATACCAAAGAGAATTCCTTTATTTGCCGTAAGGTCAAATGAGGTAAAAGGAAACGCTGATGATGCGGGTGATGAATTGAGGTAGTTGTGTACCATAAGCTCATCTTGGCAATAAGGAAATACCGAGGTCATCCCCTCGCGTTGCTGAAAGAGCGCGGGCTTGGTGTAGACAAGGCGCGATTCCAGCATAGATTTAATTTCTATCTCTTGCTGGTTGAGATCTTCGAGAGAATCAGCATACACCGTAAGATAGAGACCAAAAAGAAAGAGTTTTTCTTGTGCTTGCGAGAGTTTATCGCGCAGACTCTCAAGGTCGCGGTATGCGGTATCGAGCATAGGATCACGTACTAAACCTTTTTCTTCACGCTCACCTATCTGTGACTGGACCTCTGCCACTTTTTTGCGAAGCTTGCGCAAAACTTGTGCCGTGTCGACGGGGTGAAAGAACATGGTGATATCAAAAATCTTATCAAGATTGATAACACCAGAAAACCAATTGGTCGCGAGATAGCGTGGGTAGGCAAATACAAAAACAGTGCGGGCAAATTTTTCGCCAAGGCGAATATAGTTTGAGTTCACCTCAAAGGCAGATGGCGCAATGACATCTTTGAGACCTAAAACGCCGGATTGATAGATGTCCTGTGGGACAACTGGCAAAATATCTGGTCCCTCTTGTTTTCCTCCAAATATATTAAGAATCGCCATATTATTTTTTCTCCGGCATACTGCCTATCTGGGGTGCTTTCCCCTTTTCGGTACCCTCGGGATTATACAGACCATAGTAAAGCTCGATGAGTTCTTCGGTATTGAGGGGTACGGCGCGTACTCCTGAGCGTACGAGGCCTCCAGTGACCGTATCAACACGTTGCCAGAGCTGGGTGCGGTATTCAGCAAAATTTTCTTCATCAATGAGGGGTTGACCTTCCTGTCTCCTCTGAAAGAGGGATTTTAAAGAATCCAGCATACCTTTTTTGTTTTTAAGCGCGGCAGCAGTGGGGTTGAAGGGAATGACAAGGTAAAACGCCTTTGAAACAATATTACTCGTCTCCACAAATTCTTTAACAAAGGTGATGTACTCGGTGATTTGGATTCGAAGAAGTTCTTGAGTTTCAGCCTTTTTGCGTTCGCGAAGTGTTTCAAGATAAGGCTCGATATTGAGTTTGCGTGATTGAATCATGATTTGTATCGAGAAATCGAGCGAGTTAAGAAAGTTTTGGTATTGGGAGATAATTGCGTCTTGTTCATCGGGTGATTTAAGGGCAAAGTTGAGGCTCGATGCCATAAGGACCGCGCGCAGTGATCCATCACGCATGACTACTACGCCATCGCGTACTTCTTCGATGGGTATAATGTCTTGCGATGCTTTTGCATGTCGCGCGAGTTGTGATTGGGTAGAAGGAGGCATGATTAATTATCCCGTTTTAATTTATCGTTGATATCGAGTGACCACGATAGATTTTTAAGTCTACTCTCGGTAAGGCGTGGTAGATTCGGATTTGCTTTTGCGATCACGGGCTGAGCGGTTTTTATATGCTTGTCTTCTCGTTTCCATATATAGAGGCGTGTACTGGTGATATAGTTGATAGCGTTATTTAATACCGTGACAAAGGGTTGGCCATTTATTTTTCCAAAGGCGAGCGAGAGAAAGAGGCTTACCCATGCGAGCGCTAATGGCCAAAAGATAATCGACGGAAATCCCAAGGAATAAAACAACAGCGCTCCCCCGCCCGATGCGAGGACATAGAGCAATTGTTTTGCTGAAAGCGGTCCTACGAGTTTGTCTTCTATCTCGATATATTGTGGAACTTGGAATTGTTGCATGGTTTAAAGTATCGCCTCTCGGTAAGCATCGTGTTCCTGGGTCGATCCTTTTATAGGTTGTTGTTTGATTTGTGTAGTCTCACGAAAGTCAGGAGCCTTTGGTATGATGCTCGGCTGGTTTTGTGGTAAGTTTGCGGGTTGCCGTGTCTCCTCCATGCGCATTTTTTGAGGAAAGATCATGGGTGCGACTGTTGGCTGTCCTTTTGATGATTTTTCACCACCTCCCTGCATCGGCATGGCAAATGAAGACGGGCGAAATGCAGGTGATACTTCATCTGTCGGCACAGGTTTTACGGGTGCGGGTTTACTATCTTTTGTTGCTGAGAAAATGTGTTCTTGGACTTGAGAAAATATTTCCTGATTGAGATCGGTGATGATGGCTCCTGCTTTCTCAGCCGAAACTCCACAGGCATCCATGATATAGGCTGGAAATTCCTTTGCTGGTATGAGGCCCAACATGACATAACCCACATCTTCGGCAAGCGCGCCAAGTTTGTCGAGCAAGAGGCCGTGTTTTTTGCCGATCATTTGTATTTTTTCGGTCGTCGCCTCTTCAAAGATTGCCTCTTTTATAGGCTCTGGTAGGCGCTCATAGGCGTCGAGTACTTGTTGTTGGGTAAATGCTTGCATAGACATACTAGATACTGCCACCGCTTACAGGGGTTGTGGGCGGAGGAGCTGGCGGTGTTGGATTTATTTCATTGCTATTGCCAGACGGTGATGTGACGGGCGACGGTAGATCACGGCGCGATGCAGCGCGACCTTGCTGGATGATCGCCTTGGCGCCCATATTTTGCTGCATCCAATTACTAAGAGCTTTGTTTTTAGCACCATCTTCAGAGCCGATTTTCTGTGCAATCTTATCCCAATCCCCATCTTTATCAATATCAAGTTTATACTTTCGCTCAGCGTAGCTCTTAAATCCTTCTCTGATTGCTGCCGCACCCTCGCGATCTTTCGCCATGCGACGGATATCAGTGCCCGTCATCTCTTCGATCATTACATCTTGGAATGATGGGTTACCCTTTATGGTTTCCTTTGCTACTTTTTCTAGTTTCTTTTCAGGGACATATTTTGCTATGTACTCAGACATTTCTTCACGGTACTTGTCATAATACTTGATCTCATCACCATGATCCTTATTGTATTGAGCGATATCAGTATCATACTTTTTCTTATCGTCTACGTATTTTGCCTGAGCATCAAAATATGCTTTTTGTTTTTCCAAATTCATACCATCCTCTGGTTTTGGCGGTACCGGCTTCTCAGGCTCTTGCGGTTTGGGTGGGAGGGCCTGCGGCGCCTCCATACCGGTCAAAATCTTTATTGAGCCCGTTACATTGTTAATATTGCGCGTAAGCTCTTCAAATGCCTTTCGTGCTTCGGGGTCGATGAAATCAGCCGAGTTTTGAAGTTTTTCGGTATCAACGCCATTTTTGATTGCCGCGCGCTGGAAATAAACATCATTGATAGTATCACCGCGCAATTTCGCCATGTCTTTTTCATTAAGACCCTTTACATACTTGTCTACTTTTTCTTGGTAGTCTTTCTTCTCAGTCTCGCTAGCGCCAGGCTTCGGTCTTTCGAGGCCATGAAGTATCTCCATGGCACGCTCTACACTACCCGACGCGATGGCTACCTGGCGATTGTAATCCTTGTTGGGGTCAGTGGTATGAATAGTTTTTGCGAAGGCAACTTGTTGATGGGTATTCATCTGCTGGATGACGCGCGCTTTTTGTTTGTCATCCATCGTATCAAATGCCTTTGCTCTACCGCGTGCATTCATACTACCGAGCATTGATGCCGATGCTGCTGGTGCCAAATTTTTGACTCGTGCTGCCTGTGCGTCAGCAGCCTTTGCGCGGTCAGACTCACGCTTTTGGAGCGAGAGTGCTGCAGGGCGCAATGCTTGCCCTACTGCACGCCCAACCGGTACACCAAATACGCGAGCGTTGGTGATACCAGCGCTCCGCTTGAGTACCTGGTCTGATAGTGCGGCGGCAGGAATGTTTGCTATCCTTCCTGCATATCCACGGGCTGATTTACCAAGGGAGTTGCTGAGTTTTATCGCGGCGCCAGCCCCCTGCACACTCATTTTTTGAGCTACCAAGAGTCCTCCTCCTGCAAACATAGTCAAGACGACAAAGTTGAGGATAAGTTGGATCTTTTGAGTAAAATAACTCTCGCCTTGAGCTGCAAATCGTCCCACCTCTACGCCATCAGCAATCGATTTTGCATCAGCGCCGACCAATGTCGCAATTGTCCCGTGGTTGATTGCTGTAATGACAATGTAGAGCGTAAACATAAAGGCAGGGTAGAAAAATGCATGCTTGAAGAGTGTCTCAAACCATTCGCCAGAAAGGATTGAAGTTCTTGGCAGTACCCAGAAAAGAAACGCAAATGGTGCCAAAATTAGCACAAACCACAATACAACAATACGTATGAGGAGGAGCGTGATAGCTGAAAAAAGAACTATGGAAATAACTACAATCATCACAATCGCAAAAATCTCAGCAATGAGTATATTGAGTAGAGTATCGGCAAGCTCAGCGCCTGATTGTTTTTTTATTGTTTGATCTTTGCCAAAAAGTTTTTGCGGTTGGAAGCCGCTTACAAATGCGGTAGAAATATCACGTGTTTTAATGTCAGTTAGCGGGATCGTCGTCTCCGGTGCTATGTTGGTATAAAAGGTATTACCCAGGGCATTTGAAAAATCGATCAAAATGCCGGCGATTGGCAAACTAAAGTTTACCAGTAGCGCCGATACGATGAGCTTCCAAAGGAGTTGTTTTGATCCGTACGATTCTTGTCGCAAGATGATGCCGATGGAGATGATGAGCAGAAAAAATATGTAAAAAATGTTCGTGATATCGCGGGCGATCTTCCAGCCCACATTGACCATCGCTTGATCGTGAAAGGCGCCATTCTGAACGCCAATTACCATATTGAAAATTTGGCCGACTGCCCATAAAAGCCACGAGACAAGTCCTACAATAATATACAGGAACTTTGCGAACACATACGATATACAAGTCCCAAATTCTTTTGGGATGGGATTTAAAAAACCTCCTGAACAAGCATTACTCAAAACGTCTAAACCAATATCTTGTGCGCGTGACGCACCCTGTGCTGATACAAAAGTCACGCCGATAAAGAAAAAGCAACATGTCAGTATCAATGGAATGATGAGAGGGAGTCGCGATTTTTTAAATAGGAACCTTAACATATATTAGTTGCGTATCTCATCAAAACCTTTTTGGATTGCACCTTGAAGAGCGGCGTCAATAAGACCCGCAAGACTTTCTGATATTTCATCAGCCGCTATAATCCCACCCAGATCAGATGAGATCGTGGGTCGTATCGTGTCGGCGACTGCTTGACCGGGAGTGCGAGTTTTGTATTTTTTACAAACACGATCAAATGTCGTCTGCCCGCTCTCATCTGATATAGGCGCTTCTACTTCCTCCCATTCGATACATTCACGCACAGGTTTATAACCTTGGCCTGTTTCAGTTTCAATTGCAACATCATTTTTTCTAATACTTGAGCGCACCATCTGCTCTTCGAGTAAATCAAGCTGAAATCCAATGACATTATTGCTGCTTCTTTGGATTTGGAACCAGTTGTCCCAGCCGCCTGACTTAAAATTATCCGTGAACCGCTCCAGATTCCCTGCCACATCGTTGATAGTACAACCATTGACGCGATTTCTGCGTCTATAGCTGCCAAATTCAAAGATGATATCAGGCGCAAAATCTCTACAGAAAAAGTCAGGGTCTGCGGCTAGTTGATTACCAAGCTCAGCTAAAAGCGCACCAGACGCTTCATCCCCTACTTCCGAGAAGTACTGCCCCGGGTTTTGTACAAAGAGCGGTCCACCACCCTCAAATCCCCCCGCCATCCACTCCATAGTATCGGCGATGAAGTCTTCTTTCAGCTGTGTAACAAAAGCCTTAACTCCTACATCAACAATCCATTCTTTTATAAAAAGCGAATAATCGGCATCAGCAGATATAGCAGCAGATCCTGTGGTTAAGCCCTCCCATATTTGCGAAAGAATATCAAAAGGAAAGTCTGTAGGATCAAAGGTAATGAAAGCATGAACAGGCAGCGCTCCCCCGAATAGTATGCTCACACAGAGTACAATTGCGATAAAGTATTTACCGAAGGTCATGATTTTGGTTTGGTAAAGTAATGTCTCGCATAGCGAGAATCTTGATCAGTAAATACAATATTTTGTTTTTGGGTTATCTCATGCGCAGCGGTGAGCACTACAGCGCCCTCTTGCATGAGTACGACGTAGTGTTGCATACCAATTGCGCCCAAGATAGGATCGGTATCCAAGAGTGATATATGGTGTACGGCAAGCGCAGTATTTGCCATAAAGTTTGCAAATGAGAGATGAAAGTCAACAAGTGCGGGTGGCACAGGCACATTTTTCATCTCAGATGCAAAGCCGGCGTATTTTGTGCGAAAACCAGCTATGTATTGCAGTACTTCTTGCCGTTCTTGGTCATTGAGGGTGGAGCCATCCGCCCTCTTATTTTCAAGAAGCTGACGAAATAGCTTCGGACCCTCTAGGTGATTGCCAAATTTTTGGTTGAGTGGAAAATATTTTTCACCGATACGTCCAACGGTATTGAAGTACGTTTTTGAGTCTGCGGATGCATCGATACGCAGATCAGTCTTCGTGTAGGGGTTGCGTTGATCGAGAATTTTTTTGGTCGCGACAATAGTATGTTCCGTGATGAGTGCTTTTGTCGATTCACCAAGGTCGTCCTTGGTAAGCGTGCCCGTCTCTCTGACGCGCTCTTCGATAAATCCCGAGAGACTTTGCTCAAGCTCGGTCGTCGGTAGGGTGAGTGTGCCCTCTTTGTCTAAAATCTCGTTTTGAAATGCGAGTGTGCTCGCGCGATCAACACCATCAAGTATGCCGTTGCTATCAGAATCAGGGTTTTTAGGGTCTGTACCAATAATAACTTCCTCCCAGTCTTTGAGTCCGTCAGCATCACTATCGAGCTCGCTTGCGGGGGCGGCAACTTGAGCTTTGATGGATCCCTTCGCTATATCAGCAACTTTTCTTCCAGAGGCGGCAAATACCATGCCACCGGCCGCAAGGATGGCGAGAAACAAGAAAACCAGCTTTTTCGAGGGAAGGTAATTCAAAACAAAAGCGTTTTACCTCGAGCGAGAGGTATTTCGCTATATATAGTATACACCTCTTATTTCTCAATCATTTTCACGATTGTGTGGATAAGATAGTGTTTTTTCCTTTTATTGCTTTGCAATTTCGCCCCATTCCTCTCGTGAGAGGTGTTGGGGGCGTTTTTCTGATGGAATACCGATGGTGTTGCTCAATTTTTTGCGTTTACTACCAAATGCTTTGCGCGCGAGCTCAAAGAAATGATCTGGATCGATATTGTTTTGAGTAAAAAACGCATCTGATATGCCGGTGATGGCGATAATAGCCGAATCAACCTCGGGTTTTGGCTTGAAATAGGTTCGCGGGACCTTTTTGGCGATACGCGGGGTGCCATATACCTGTACTGAGAGCCCTAAGAGGTTCATGTCGGGTGGTTGTGCGGTGATGCGCTTGGCAACTTCGTGCTGCACCATTAGTACGATTGTCTCGGGGCGCGCGACACCTGTGGGTGGCTCTAAAAATAATCGCAAAATCTTTGCGGTGATGTAGTAGGGTATGTTGGCGACGAGTTTATAGTGCGTGGGGAGAGCGCTCGAAAGATCAATATCAAGGATATCACCCTCTATAATATTGAGCTTTGTAGGTGAAAAGTTGTCACGCATGTGTTTCGCAAGACGTGGATCTTTCTCGACTGCTATCACGCGCCCAGCGCGCGCCAAAAGTTTTTCGGTGAGCATACCTTTGCCGGGGCCGATCTCTAAAATAACATCAGTAGGTTTGATATCAGCCGCATCGGCGATAAAATCCGCGACCTCGCCCGAGCGCAAAAAATGCTGCCCCATGAGGGTGTTGGCGCGAAGTGTGTCATTAGAAGATGTCGATGGATTCTTCTTCATATGACGAATCTTGATGGGTTCCGACCCCAAGGTCAATGCTGGTGACAAGATGCTCGGGAATCTCTGATAAAAAACGCGAAGGATCATTAAATGATGTTTCACCCCAGAGCATGCGTCGGCGCGTGAGCGTGATCATCACTTTTTCGCGTGCGCGCGTGACGGCTACATAAAAAAGTCGGCGTTCTTCTTCGATCTCGCTCGGTGTTTGTGACAAACTATGCGGAAACAGTCCTTCTTCAAGTCCTGCGATGATGACGACATCGAACTCGAGACCCTTTGCTGCATGCGCGGTCAGTAAAATTACTTGTGAATCTTTATCTTCAACTTCGGTATCTTGGGTGGCGAGTGATGCCTCAGACAATAATCGCTCGATGCCTTCGGGCGGTGTGAGCGCGTCAAACTTTTTTGCTACACTCAAAAGTTCTTTTACATTTTCCCCGCGATCAACTTCTAATTTATTGCCTTTATAAAACGCCTCAAATCCCGCGCGTTTGATGACAGTAGTGAGCGCGTCACTCGCGGTGCGCTCGTCGACCGCTTTTTTAATATCAGTCATGATCGCATTAAAAACATCAATTTTTTCCTGCTCTTTTTTCGAGAGCAGAGCGCCAGAAAAGTGTTTGAGCATAAGGACTTTTCCGATTCCACGCACGGGCGTGTTGATCACACGCCGCTTCGAGATAAGGTCATCAGGGTTGAGCGCATATTTGAGATAGGCGAGCACATCTTTGATCTCGCGACGTTCATAAAACTTTACGCCCGCAATGAGGCGATACGCTATATTGCGTTTTAAAAAAGCTTCTTCAATGGCGCGCGATTGCGCGTTGGTTCGAAAGAGTACCGCGATCTCGCCCGGTTTTACCCCACGCTCGGCTAGTGCTTTTACATACTCGGCAATAAACATACCTTCTTGTTTTTCATTCTCAAGTACCGTGAGACCTATCTGCTCCCCTTCTGATTTTGTTGGGCGTAAGTTTTTTTCTTTTCGTTCGGTATTATTGGTGATGACGGCATTTGCGGCCTCGAGTATCGCTTTGGTCGAGCGGTAATTATTTTCAAGTGTGATGATACGCGTGCCTTGCCAATCAAGTTCAAACTGTAAAATATTGCGCCAGTCAGCACCTCGCCATGAGTAAATTGCCTGATCGATATCACCTACCACCGCGATGTTGCGATGTTTGGCCGCCAAAAGCCGCGAGAGGATGTATTGGGCCTTGTTGGTGTCTTGATATTCATCGATATGGATATAGTGCCAGCGGTCCTCATAGTATGCGCGCACCTCATCAGATGATTGGAGAAGCATAACTGTCTTCATCAGAAGGTCATCAAAATCCAATCCTTTTACTTTTTGGAGACGTGATTCGTAAGCGGCATAGAGTCCGCGAAGTGCTCTCTGAAAAGGGCTGTTGTCATCTGTTTGCGCAAAAGTTGAGGCATCAATCATCTCTTGTTTGAGACCCGATATTGCATTTTTGATGCGCGGTGGCGTGTAGGTATCGGGGTCAAGTTCAAATTCGGTGATAAGTTCTTTGATGATATGGCGAGTGTCCTCTTCATCTAAGATGCTAAAAAAGCGCGGGATGCCGAGCGCGCGGCCGTGATTTTTGAGAATATATACGCCCAGCGAATGAAAGGTGCCGATAAATGGCTCGCTCCCCTCATGTACGCGTACATGTTCGCGCTCCAAAAGGCCATAGATACGCTCGCGCATCTCGCCCGCCGCTTTATTAGTAAAGGTGACGGCCAAAATCTTGCTGGCGGGCGTGCCAGATTTGATGATATGAGCGACTCTATGCGCTACCGTCTTGGTTTTTCCTGAGCCCGCACCCGCAATAATCAAAAGAGGCCCATCTTTTGCCAAAACTGCCTCGCGCTGCGCCTCATTGAGCTCATCGATTATCGCCATAGACCGAGTATAGGGCTACCCACCCCCTATCCACAAACCCTTGAGTAAAGTGCCAAAATGGGGTAGAATAGTAGCACGAGCCTTACTCAAAGACCCGATGAGTCTGTGACAAGACGACTTGGGCTCGCATGCAGGGAATTTTCAATTTTTCTCAATCAGATACTTTATGAGACCTACACTACGGCATCTTTTTGTTTTTGCGGTAGCGGCCGCTGTTGCTGTACCACTTTCCGCCTCTGCTTTTAGTATTAGCGGTTTCTTTCGTAGTATGTTTGGTGTTTCAGAGGCCAATGAGATTACACGCGAGCAGTTAAATCCTGCACCGGAGCCGACACAAAAGCCATTCCCCTTTTTATCGTCTGAACCGCCTGCCGATCCAAGACAAATCGAAACACAAATCATTGATGACACGGCTATCGCATCATCGGTAGGTCCCCTAGGAAATGTTGCGGAGGCAGCTGGTAGCGGTACATCGTATAAAATTTCTACCTACACGGTGCGTAGTGGTGATACGCTCTCGCTCATCGCGGAAACATTCAATGTATCTACCCAGACTATTCGTTGGGCAAACGATCTTCCGCGAAGTGGCGTTCTGAAGGAAGGCCAGGTGCTTGTTATTTTGCCGGTTTCGGGCGTAAAGCACACAATCGCAAAAGGTGATACCGCCGCATCTATCGCTAAAAAATATGGTGGCGACCCCGACGATATTATTGACTTCAATAATCTCGATCCCAAAGAACCACTTGCCGTAGGTACTGTCGTGCTCGTGCCGGATGGTGAAGTCACCGCCCCATCAACACCATCATCAACCGTATCGCGGCCAGTCATTGTCCGCGGAAGCGGACCGGAGCTCATCGGGTACTATTTGCGGCCACTGGTAGGTGGTACGCGTTCGCGCGGCATTCACGGATATAACGGCGTTGATATCGCGGCCAATCGCGGCACACCGGTGCGCGCGTCAGCGGCAGGTACGGTCATTGTTGCGCGCGGCGCAGGTTGGAACGGTGG
>JGI24126J20157_1000092_pt1 | contig 50122 bp, 32 predicted proteins | sample SubbioR12Aug_8Ca_FD_20157 | JGI IMG/M metagenome (IMG submission 20157)
CCACTCATTGTAAGTCCGAACGGCTTTTAATGTAACCACTTTTTCAAAGAACATTTGTAAATTAAAAATACAAGTTTATTCTTATGTGATTTTTTATTTTTTTATTGCGAAGCCAAAAGAATAAAGCAAGTGAAGCAACATGCTTGGTAGAACTAGTGTTATTTTCTTTGCAATATGATTTTAAAAATATGCAGCATAAGAAGCTTTAGGAAAAAAGGTAGTAGCACAATCATATAAAATGTAATAAGATTTACCTGTTTTGGGTGTTACTACTCTTACTCTATTATCAAATAAATACCAAAATAATTGCATTTGTATTGGCTTGTATTTATCAAGTAATTGCTGCTTTTTATCGAAGTATTTTTTTAATACAACTTGTAAACCTTGCTTAGATAGTTTGTTGTATTGCATTATGTCTTTTTTGTAGCCTCTATAATAGTCTTTAAACTTTAGGTTGTCGTTATCAAATCCTGTATTAGTAAAATAACTTAATTCAGTACTCAACATATAGCCATTGTAGTTTTTTATAGCTGTATCACGATAAGATTTTCTAAATGGACTTAGATAAGTATCGTAAAATAATTTGCTAGATATTAGTTCTTCCTGAGTAGTTTTCCAGTTAATTATCTTTACTACAATCCACTCTTCTTTGCCGTAATATATATCATTAAATATTGATTTAATAAACTTTTTTTGACAACTGTCTATTTTTATTATAGCCTTTTGCTTTTGATAACCCTCTCTTTCTAGTCTATCGGCTTCCAACAAAGAATCAAGATTATATGTTCTGTCACCATAACTTTTAAATGCAGAGTCAATTTTATCTTTATTTATCATTTTAACTTTAACAACACTATCCGTCGTAACTGATTGGCAAAAAAGGTTATTTAAGTTTATAAAACTCAAAATAANATATATTATCAAAATAAAATTTCTCATAATTTATATTGTATTATTTAAGTTTTATAAAAGGTATTTGAACATTGTTCCATTTTNTACTAAATATACCTGTTACACCTGAAACAACCTTACTACAGTTGTTTCCATAAAATACTGGAGATGAGTAAAATAAAATAGGGGATGTTCCTGGTATTTGGGCAAGAATCAGATTTTGGATATAAGCCCTATCTGAGAAGATTGTTGCCCCTTGATAGCCTGTATATTGAGGTGTTGTAAAGCTAGGTCTTCCATTATTAATTTCATTTTCATTGGAAGGTCCAAACATATAAACACCACCATTAGCTAAATATCCATTAGGTAATATTTGATTGCCTTTTATATTGCCCCCTTGAGTGGTTTCTGAATATGTTATGCTAAGAAGATTTGATGCAAATTGTGCTTGTGCATTTTTAGTCCCATTGTTTATTCCCATAATGTTACCTAGTTGGCTAAATGAGGTATTATTTGCAACTGTACTAAAAGGGGTATTTGTCCCAATGAGCTTACCCGAAGCATCTTTAAGTTTATCACTACTTATTTTATCCCCATCTCCAAAGTTGATATTGTGTTGAATATCATCATAAGCCAAAGTATTAAAACGACCACTTATTTCTTCATTCTCATTTGTAGCTAACATTTCTAATGAAGCAGCAAGTGAGTTTATTTGCCCATCATCACCAGAATATTTTTTCCCATCATTATAGAAACCCCAACCATCTGCACCTTGACCATAAATATATGTAGATGACTTACCATCTTTCCCTTCTATCTCTTTACTGATATAGTCACCATTTACATCAACATAACTTATTGGATTATTTGCACAGTAATGATAAGGATTAATTGAAGAAAAGGCGTGAGCATATCTATCTTGTGTTGGCATTCTTCCTATTTGAGCATCGTACATCCTTGCACCATAATCAAATAATTCTAAACCAGAACCGTCACTAAATTCATTTGATTGTAGTTCCTTGCCATTGTATTTATATTTATTCACAAGTGTACTTTCAGCCTTTGAACTTATCCCACTCATTGTAAGTACCGAACGACTTTTAATGCAACCACTTTTTCAAAGAACATTTGTAAATTAAAATTACAAATTATTGTAATATGGTATAATTTTTTTATTGGCAATGTAAAAATAATAAAACTAATGAAGCAACATGCTTCGTAGAGCTAGGGGTGCTTTTTCAAAGCGAGCTGGAACTACTTACAACTAACTAAACTGTCTATCCATCTTAAAGAATCTGGCATAATTAAATTAAATGATTTATACATTTTTTCTTCGAGAAGAAGTACATTATTATTAATATCAGTAGGTTCATAAATTACTATTGCTCTTTTACCAATTAATTTATTATATAAATAATTCATATTATAATTGGTGCAGCTAGGTTGTGTTGATGCAGATGTAATTTTATCACCTACATTAAATTCAGCATTAATTATAAATCTTGAATTTTTAGCTCCCCAAACCACATTAGTTATTGTGCAAGTAGTAACCAAATGTTTGTTATTCAATTCCTTTAGCATTATTATTTTATATATAAAAAAAATTGCAATAATACCAAAGAAAAGCATTAAATAAATCTTCTTATTAATCATAAACAACAAATTTATTTTAGAATATTATAACTTGACGTTCCAAATATATTTCCAAAAGAATTTCCTAAAAACGAGCCTATATGACCAAAATCACTACTCATAGCAGGACCTAAATAATTGCCGATATGATTACCAATTGTGTTTGTTCCAGTATTTAATAACCAATCACCTGCAGATCTAGGCATAAATGGCATAAAACTTCCTGTTTGAATTGATTCTAGCGATGTATTCCATGATAAATTTATTGTAGCTCCAGTAAACGCACTTAAAAAAGGATTGCCTGTTAAAATATTTGCAGCAGTTGATACCACATTGATATCTGATAAATTATTACCATTTGTGCCATACTGAACAGCTAAATCTGCCAAACCACCCACCAAACTTGTTTGTGCTTTTTTTTGAAAAGTCCATTTTATTGCTTGAACAGTTGGGCTAATGACCCCCGATTGTAGACACCCCATAATCAATACTGGCGAAGCCAGAGCCACTAAAGCACCTATTGAATTTTGTTTCCATTCCCGATTGGCTTGTGCTCTCAAATCATACATTTTCATATGCATTGGATCTACCTTTGCGTAATTTTTTTTCAAGTATTGGTCATTTTGATACTCATCTATTCTTCTTTGTTCGGGTGTATACTTATCTAAAGCTTTAAAAAATCCATTGGTAAACCTTAATCCAGCACTACTACTTTGCTTTTTTGATTTATTAGAAACCACTACTTCATCAAGCTGTTGAACACTTATTTTATTACCAGCTTCATTTTTTTCATTAGGGTCTGTTGGAGTTAATCCTAATGGGTCATTATTAGAAACAGGGTTATTATTCGAGAAGGCATATGTTGATATACTAAGTGTAATCCCTGCAAAAGCGTCAATTTGATGAAATCGCCCTATTTGTGCATCGTAGAACCTAAAATGGGCATCATATAAATCCAACCCACTACCATCATTAAATTCATTTGCTTGTAACTCATTACCACCATTGTACTTATATTTATTGGCAAGTGTGTTTTCAGATTTAGAACTTATTCCACTCATTGTAAGTCCGAACGGATAATAACGAAAACACAATACAATTTAAAAATATTGAAAGTTTCAAAGAACTCATCTACATCGTGAAATTAGCTAAAAAGTGAATATTTTGAACAATTTCACTAGCATTTATTTTCTTTTTCTAGTGTGTAAAGCATAAGTTTTTGATTAGCATTTTTCACTTCTTTATTTAAGTAGCTTTGTGCTATGGATACATATTTATAAAACTCTTTACTTCCTGGTGCATGACCAGAAACATTTCTAACAACTATTTCTGGTACTCCTAAAATAAGTAATGTTGTAATGGCTGTTCTTCTCATGGTATGAGCAGTTATATGTTCATAAAATTTCCAAGCATTACCATTTTTACTTTTTAGTTCAACTAGTTTTCCTTGTTTGCAAATTACCTTAACAGCTGAATAATCCCATCCTGCTTTTTGAATTAGTTTTTTAATTTGAATATTAAGATTGGTATTCGATAATCTTGGCAATAAATATTTTCCATATTTGCCTTTGTGTTTATTTATTATATCTACTGCATAATTAGGTAAAGGAATTTGTATGAGTGCATTTGTTTTTTGTGTAAATAAACTTAAATAGGTTTCTTCTCCATGTATAGTAATATTTTTTTGTTGAAGCTTCATCAAATCACTAACTCTTAGAGCAACAGTGCAGCCAAATACAAAAATGTCCTTGACGCGTTTTAGATGGTAACTTAAACTTTGTTCAAACTTAATATCTGAAATTAAAAAATGGAGTTGTTCAACTTGTAAAACTGTTGGAGTTGTGTTTTGTAATGAAACTCTAAATTGCTTATGATAGTTTCCAATACTATATGCTTTTTCTGTTTGTAGGTAATTAAAAAATATCTTAATTATTTTAAAAACATTGTTCACCGTATTATCAACATATTTTTTTTCTTTATAAAGAAATGACATGAATTTCTGTTGGAACTTGTTCCAGTAATTTTTTTCTTGTTGTAAAATCCTTAAAGAAGATTTATGTAAAAGCAAAATCCTAAGTTGAGTGTTATAAGCTTCTTCATATTGTAACAAAAAGTTGAAATGTAAATTGGTAATTTTTAATAGTACCCTTAGATACTTTTTTCCCTGTATTTGCTAATCGCCTTCCCGAAATCGAAGCTTGAATAAATTTTGTAAATTGTTCCTTTACTAGAATTTGATTTGATGTTTTTTTTCATGTTGTTAAGTTTATTACAAAGCTGCAATTAGATTACTTATTACGAATACTTTTATTGCTCGCAACTAATTTAATTAAGTGTATATGTTTCTTTAATTGGTATAAATGTTTAATAAAGTAATTTTATAAAATATTAATTTATGTAACTAAAGCATTACGCCAAAGCATTAGCATTGAAAAAGTAGAGCAATAAATTTATAAAAAATACCATTAAAAATAAGCATGTAAATAAGCATTGATTTATTGTGATGCTTATTAACTTTTATTGACTTTCATTGATATTGATTGAGATGATGTGATACGTATTGACACGTATTGATTTTTAAAAAGCAATCCAAATTAAAAGTGTAAGACGCTATAAATATTTTAATAAAATATTAGTTTAAGCCTTTGCTTGCTCTTCTTTTTGCTTCGTTAATTCAATTACAAGGACAACAGTAAAAGTTACAACGATAGCCCCAACAATTATCTTTGTACCGTGCTGATGCCAAAATGTGTTGACCTTATATTTAAGAGGTACTTTTGGGAAAGGATTTTGTGCAAGGTTAGTAGAAGGTGCATCTATTTGTTGCAATAGTTTTTTATCAATTATAGGAGTAAAGCCTCCATTGTTGTTTTTTATACAATAAACTTTATTAGAATAAAGTTCGATTATTGTTGCTGGTCTTGATATGGGTTCTATGTTCATATTAATTTATTTTATTTTGTTTATGAATTTTATATATTTTGTTGTTTTCATCACCAATAAATTCAAGCCCATAATCAAACGTGAAAAAAATTATGTTGCCATTTAAACGAGAAATATCTGTAGTATGGTAATGATCGAATATAAAGCCTAATTGTAATAATAGATTTTCATGCACAGCTTCATTTTGCTGATATTGTGCTGAGTTGAAAATCTCTATTAGAATATTGTAATTCTTTTTAAATATTAAATTAAATTCTTTGTAAGGTTTATCTTCAACTTTTCTTTTATCATTATGATAGTCTATACGATGTTGAGGAGTACAATATTTTTGTCTAGCATCTGTTGGAGTGAAAGGATGATTGCATTGTTTGCATAATGCTTCTGAATACCTCCTTTTTGAAATCCTTTTATTTGAATGTGCCATGATTATTTTTTATTGTTAAATAATATTGAATGAAATTATCTTTTGATTTACTCGTCTTATAATAAACCTCTCATTAGTTTTGTGGGGTGGTGTTTTTAAATAATTTGTTTTTTGAAGTCTTGCTCTTTTTGTTAGTAGAAAGGTATAAGTCTACCTGTTCTTTGATGTTATTTGTGTTTTCATCATAAGTTTTAATTCTCCCACTTTTCAACCAATCATCAATGTCACTTTTATGAAAGCTTAAGGATTTTGATTTTTTGTAGTAAGGGATGATCTTTTTTGAAACCCATTTATAAATAGTTGCAAAGGATGGTTTATCTGGTAGGTAATTTTGAAGCTGCTTAATATTCATCCAGTTTTTATCATCACTTGAACTTTCTCTAGGTGATAACTCCAACTTAGATTTAATTAAATCAACGTCACTACAAAGCTTTGTGAAGCTTTTATATAATTCATTAAAGGAAAGTTCTAGTTTAAACATAATAGAAAAATTTTCTGTTCAAAGTGGAAAATTATTCTATCTATATGTGGTTTATTTGCTTATTGATTTGATTCCTCAAGTTTTTGAGGAAAATTGAGTAAATTCCTCAAACTATTATTTATTAATGGGATTGATATAAGCTCTGCTAAAGTTTTTCATGACATTTGTAGTTTTATATCCTACGAAATAATTGCTCAATAATTCGGCATATCTTGTTTGTACTTTAGATGGCTTTTGAGCAATCACATAATAATAATGATAGAAGATATTGTAAATGTCTCCTTTCTTAACTCCTTTTTTGAACTTGAATAATTGAGTAGGGGGTCTTTGTAGTTCAAATGCATGTCTAATGTAATTATCAAAATCAAATTCGGTAAGTATATGTGAATCTACAAGTTCTTTATGGAAGTAATTATATAAACTACATTCATCAACAGAATCAAAATTATTTTTGATTGTGCCGTGGTAATGATTGAAAATATTATTTTCAACTAAAGGTTTATTTTGTATTTCTAAAATTTCTTTTGAGTATGTAGATGTAATCCACATGATAAAAAACCAATTGCATGATGCATAAACTTGAGGAAGAGGTTCTTCTTTTGTTGAATAAAATTGATACTTACTCTCTGGGCTATGTATAAAATCATAATTATTATCCTGGCCATCGATTAAATGAGCATTAATAAAATATTTATAATCCTTGAAGTATTGTTCACTAAACTTAATAATAATTTCGTTATTGACGTTAAACCAAACCATATTTTCAACTTCTTGAAAATAACTACCTGATGGTTGTGTTAGTGCTTTTAAGTGCCTGAGTCTTTTTTCGATGAAATCTAGTTTAAGTTTAGAATTTTCGTAACTAGAATAAAATTCTTTCTTCAAATCCTCAAGAAATTTTGAGCATGATTCATCAAATATTTTTTTTTGTATTTCTCTTATAGAAGTAATGTCTTTTTCACTAAAAGCAGAAATTGAACGAATGGGTGGTAGAGGTTTTTTATTTTTCTTTATAGCACAAGTATTGAGATAAACCTTACCAGACATCCAATTTTTAAATGTATTTTTAATCTCTCTTGTTTCTTTATTTATATGTGGTTGTTTTTGTTTTTTAATTTGTTTCTTAGTCATAAGAAATTTTATTTTTAGGTTGTAAATGCTGTAAGTGCTTCTGTAGTTTTATGTATGGTTTCACTTTCAAAACCTGCTAAATAACTTTTAGTTGTTTTTAAATCACTATGACCTAAAGCCTCGCTAATAAATTCTGTACTAACTCCTGAACGTTTTAAAACACTTGCAAAACTATGTCGAGCATAATAAGTAGTGACTTCCTTGTTTATTCCAAGTTCACTTGCTATTTGCTTCATGTACTTATTTATTGTTTTAATTAATTGCTTAATGATTGACCTTTCTTGTTCAGGAGTCATCCCGCTTACTAAATGTGGGAAAACATAACTTTCAGAATTAATTGATGGTTGTCCCCACTTTTGAATTATTTCTTTTGCTTGTGATTTTAATGAAACTGTTATTCTTTCAGAATTATTTTTACTTCTTTGTGTTTTTGCTCTTACATAATTCAAAATATCATCATCAATATTTTTTCGCTTCAGTAAGCAAAAATCTTTAACATTTAGTCCATTACATAAGTAAATAAATATCCAATAATCTTTAGCCATTTCTTTAGTAGACTTTGGAGTTGCTGCATAATCAAATATTTTTTTTATCTCCACAAGTGTTAGTGCTTTTTTTATATTTCTACTTGTTGGAATTGAATATTTTTCTTTGTTATTTCCGAAGGGGTATAAACTTTTATCAATTCCTTGTTTGTTGAATAATGTTCTTAAACTTCTTAAATAAATGCCAACTGTTGTTTTGCTTTTACCATTTTCAATCATCCACTTTTCATATTTAGTTAAGAATTCTTTATTTATTTCTACAAATTTTAAATTTGGAGAAAATGAGTAAATGCTCTTCATCGCACATTTGTAAGAATCTGCTGTACCTAATCTACTTTCACTTTTTAATTCTGTAATATATTCATTAAATGCAGCTTCTACATTGCCCTTTGGTAATCTATTGGAATAATAAAAATTTTCAAAAATACTCCAAGTAAAATATGGTATCTGTTGTAAAATTTCAATTGCTTTGGTTTCAAATTCTAAAATACTCTGCTTAAGGGTTTTCTCCTTTTCACTTACCCTTTTGCCGTACATTATTTTTTCAAATTCTGCAGTGCTTAAATCAAAGGGTGTTGAATAATAGTTTTGTTTTCTTTCAAATGTTACTCGTAGTTTAACTGGAAATTTTTTATGAGATTTTATTCTGCGAGTATCTAAAACAATTGCAGTTTTAGCAGTTGAACTTTTTGTTGCTTTTATCATTTGCATACAATTTGCATACAAATTTAATAAATAAAGCCAAATAAACAAATAATAAATTGTAGCACTAAATACATAAAAGTCTATAGTAGTATTGTTTATGAGTGTTTTGTATAAGTTTAGTAGTTCTTTATTTTATATTAAAACCTGACTCATAATCAGGGGGTCCCTGGTTCAAGCCCAGGTGGGTCCACAAAAAAGGGATTTAGTAAAAACTAAATCCCTTTTTTATTTGCTTTAGTTTTCTATTATTATCTTTTCTGTTAATTGAGTTATTTCATTCTCAATTCTAATTAAATACATTCCTGATGATAAAGTTTTTGACAAATTAATTTGATGATTTCTTTGTATTTCTTGATATTGAATTTTTTGTTGTTCAATTAATTTTCCTCCTAAACTTAAAATACTTAAGTTGTATATACCATCATTTAAGTTTGTAAGTTGAATAATGAATTGTTTTCCTTTTATTGGATTTGGATATAAAATCATAGAAGCTTTTTGTTCATTAAATACAACTGTAGCTACTTTACTAAACTGTTTTACTCCATTAACAGAAATTGATTTTATTTGATAATAATTTACACCATTAATTGGGTTTTCATCAATAAGTTCATAATTAAAATTACTTAAAGTATTGTTGGGTTGTTTTTCTCCAATTGAACTAAAATTAACACCATCACTTGATTTTAAAATTTCAAATTTTTCTACACCTTGATTATTAAAAGTTGTCCAGCTAACCAGAATATTTTTTCTTATTGCCTCAGCTTTAATATCAATTACACTTCCTGGTAAACTGCTAGGGGATTTGAAAACAATTTTAAACCTGTCAGTTGCTTTACTAAGAGCATTATTTTTATCAATAATGAAATTGATATTATTAGTATCAAGCGTAGAAAGAATTTGTAAAGAATTTAAATATTTATCTTCTAAATAAGGTTGTAAATTTTTGTTATCAATATTTTGAATATAAATCTGTAAGGTATAAAGATCTTTATTTAAATTAGTAGTGTATATGGCTATAGAATCATCAATGGTTGGTAATCTTCTTGTATCAATACTTAATAATTTTGTCTGATTTTTGATAGCAATACCTTCTACACTGGTAAATAGTTTAGAAGCATCTTCTTTGTCTACATTGTTATTAAAGCTAGAATCAAATGCAGCTAAAGTTCCATCTGCTAAAATAGAGTTGCCATTGTTTTTATAAAAAAGGTTAACAGCAATTAATGCTAAGTCTTTCGGACCCCTAAAGGCATTAACATTATAATCAGAAACTTTATCTATTTCTCTAATAGTAAGAGTAGGGTTAGCTGCTGCTGTTCTTACAAAAAATCCTTGACCAGATTGTATATATTGATTTAAACCAACAGTGCCAGAGAAAGGTGCAATTAATGTTACGCCACCACTACTATTTACTGTAACATAACCTCCAGTGTTACTTAAATTTGGATCCCAACCCCAATAAGTATTTTCTAAATTAGTTTTAGGAAGTGTTGCCCAATCAATAGGAGAGGCAAATGGATTGCCTAAGAATGTATAATCGCCAACTATATTAGTAAGAGGTTGAGAACTGTTGATAGTATAAGTTTGATCTCCTATTAAAATTTTTCCTGAAGCTTTGAGTGTTGTAAAATTTGGTGTGCTTGTAGAAACAGAATTTAATCTATCTCCATATACAAAAAAGTAATACGCTACGCCTGCTTTTAGAGGGGTGTATTTGGTATTTTTCCCATGTAATGTTGAGTGGCTCACATATCTATGCCCAATATCATCATAATTAAAAACAGATGGTGTAGATGTATGTTGATCAAAACCATCATTAACACTACCTCCTGTTATAATTGTACCAATATTTGGGGTTGAATTGTTTCCACTATTTTGCCAATTACCCCAAATAGATAATGATTCTTGTCCGGCAGATAAAGTTGTGAGTTCACTAGTGGTTACTGGGCTGCTTAATAATCTGTATTTTCTTCTACCGGGAATATATCTTTCACTAATAAATCTACCACTGCCATAAGTTATAGCAGCAGTTAAAGCATTTGTTGCAACTCTTGCAGTTGATGTGGCATTAGATTGTAAGGTAATGTTGTAGTTAGATAAATCTAGTGTTGTATTGGCACCAATAGCCAATGAATTTTTTAAGGTAAGATGACCAGTTAAGGTTTTAGTATTTCCTCCCGAAAAATTTACATGTTCAAAAGTAAATGAGGGAATATTCTGTGCTCCACTTCCATTAAAATCGAAACTTGTACCAGCAATAATATTTGAGCCAGATGTAAATGTTGCATTTGGATTAAAGCTACCAGCAATACCAATTGTTCCAAGATTTGAAAATGTGATATTATTATTTGTTCTTGAGTTTGAAATCGTAAGGTTATAATAATTTAATGCAGCAATGGTTTGTTCAAAATTTCCATTGTAATGTACAGTACTTGTGCCACAATTAAAGGTTCCATAATTGGAGAAAAGATTGCTGATATTATAAGTTCCATTCCCCTGAATAGTTCCAGCATTATTAATACTAATAAGATTTGTTGTTCCGTTATTATTTAAAGTAGCACCACTACTAATTATTATAGAATCTGAATTTATGACAGTGTTGTTTGAGATGGTAATTACTGCAGCATTATTATAAATTACTTGGGCAAAACAGTTTGTACCCGAATAAAAAATTATGGGAAAAAAGCTTAAAAAATATTTAGTACATATTTTTTTCATTAATTATTGAACTCTTCAGTAGTTTATTTTACTTTTTGAACTATTAATGTTCTAGAATAAAAAGTACCGGTATTAGAAGTTACATTCCATCTTACATCAATGGCTTCACCAGCATTTACACCTGTTATATATCTTGTAATTGAAACAGGTATTATACTTTCTTTCTGAAAACCCTCAGTACTAATTTCAGAATCTGTTATTTTAATTCCATTTTTATATAAAGAAATTGTTCCTTGTTTTCTATCATTAGTATTAGTAAGATTTCCAGTAAAAAAAACCATGTAATCTCCTGCCCCTGGAGTAATAGACATGCCATTTAGTAAAACATCAGTTGTACTAGTAGTGGTTGTTGGAGATGATAAAGATACTTGAGTAATAGTTGGTTCGTTAGCAATGGTAATTCCACCGGCAGAATTAGTAATTTTTATTCCATTACCTTCTGTAAGGTTTGCTGCCACTGGAGCAGCATTCGTAGAGCCAATAAGTAATTGCCCATTTGTTAATGCAGTTGCCTCTCTGATGGCTCCAGAACTACTCACCATAATTCTATTGTTATTTAAAGCGGTTGAAGTGTTTGTTCCTCCATTTGCAATTGATAAAACACCAGAAATATGTGAAGTTAAATTAATTTTTCCCCAACTAGGAGCAGTTGAAACACCACCAGAAATTAATGCATTGCCAGTAGCTACACCAGCAAGTTTACTTAATGTATTTGTAGTATTTGCAAACAATATATCTCCAACAGCATAACTCGAAAAACCAGTTCCTCCTTGAGCTGCAGTAACAGCACTATTTGTTGTTAATATAGTAGCACTAGCATTGGGTAGTGTAAATGTTTTTTCAGATGTTGTTGGGCCAGAAAATTTGGTAAATCCATTACCTGTACCTCCAAATGCTGAGCTAATTAACGAACCATTCCATGTGCCTGTTGTAATTGTGCCAAGGGTATTTATACTATTTTGTCCTGAATAGTTAGAAGCTATATCAATTACAGGATTACTGTTTGTTCCATTAATTGTAATTCTATTATTTGTACCTGAAATATTATTAACTATATTGTTTGCTGTTATTAGAGCTAGCCATGTAGTTCCATTATAAAAATTAAATAAATTACTAGTGGTATTGTAAATTATTAGTCCTTGTGCAGGTGAGCCAATAGCATCTCTTTCTGCTTCAGTCATTCTTGTTATTAATAACCCTTTTGTAGTAGAGTTTAATTCTAGGATACAAGATGCATCTGGTGTTATAGCAACCTCACTTATGCCTACAGCTTGTAAAAAGCATTTAGTAGAAAAGAAAAAAAATAAAAAACACAATAAAGCTAATTTTCTTTGAATCACAGTTTTCAAATGAATTATTTTATTCATAAAATCAACGCAAATTTTACGAGTACCAAACAAATAATAACGTAAACCATTTTATGGTTATTATAGTGATTAAGCTTAAAGAGATTAGAATTAAATTAGAAAATGATTAGAAAATCATTAGAAAAAATATAACATATAGAAAATTAATTCGTTATAATAATTGTAGAATCTATTCTATTTAACCTGTATCTATATGATAAAATGAGTTATTTTTTCTTTACTGTTAGAAGTGTGTTTAGTGTGAATGTGTTAAAAAAGACCTTCATCAATGCTTTAGTTAAAAATATTTTAAATAAAGGAGCATATTGCCTCCCTATTTTTCTATTTTGTGTTATACTTCATTTTAATGTTACAGCTCAAACAAAAACAAGTACAGGTACCGGAAATTGGAATACTGCTGGTACTTGGAGCCCTTCAGGTGTACCTGGTGCTGGAGATAGTGTAATAATAGCTTCTGGCCATATAGTAACAGTAAATGTTAATGCAGTTTGCGGTGTAGTAAATATTATTGGACGGTTAAATTTTGATATTACATCAAACAGAACATTTACAACAACTTCTTCATCTGGTAGAACGGGCAATGTAAGAATGTCTGGTAATATTTATGGTTATGGTAATCCGGCAACAGGGCAAAAAATGGTTATAGGTGGTAGCTTTTTTGGAACTAATCTAACTTATAGCAACTCTCCTGGAGTTTATGAACTTTTATGGGAATTTAATGGTACAGGAAATCAAACATTTTCACATACTGATGATTTTGGAAAATTTATAATTAATTCTCCAACACTAAATTTAGTTGCCAATAGTAGTGTTGTAATGAGTTCTGATATTCATGTTATGGCAGGTACCCTAGACCTTTCAACTTATACTTTAAATAGATGGGGTCTTGGTGGTTCACTTACTTTAAATGCAGGATCTACTATACGTTTAGGTGCAAGTGCAGGAGGACAAACAGGTAGTAATTTCCCAGATCTTTTTCAAACCATGACTCTAAATTCAACAAGTACAGTTGAATATTATGGAACCAACCAAACCGTTTACACGGGAGTAACTTACTCAAATCTTACTTTATCTGGTAGTGGAGAAAAATCAATTACACTTAGTGCTTCCTCTACTTTAACAAATGGCATTCTTAACATTAAAGAATCTACAAAAGCTAGTATTACAAATAATAATATTTTAGCAAATGAGTTATATTTTAATGGCATTCCACAATTAACTGGCACATGGGGTTCAACAGCTTCATCTGCATCTAATAAAACAAATACATGGTTTTCATCTTCAGCTACTGGTTACCTTAATGTGCAAAACTTTGTATGTTTCCCTCCTTCTGCACCAACTGGTTCTGCTAGCCAAAATTTTTGTTCAGGGGCAAAAGTTGCACATTTAATTGCAACAGGTTCAGACATAAAATGGTATGCTTCATCATCTGGGGGAGTCGCTTTAGCAACCTCAACTCAACTTGTTAATGCAACAACTTATTATGCAACTCAAACAGTAAATAATTGTGAAAGTGTTGATAGGTTTGCTGCAACTGTAACCATCAATTCAAATCCACTTTCAGGAATTCAAAATATTGTTTGCCAAAATGAAACAGTCACTTATAGCATTCCTTGCAGTTATGATTCTTTAGTTTGGACAATTACTGGTGGCACTCCAACAAGTTCTAGCTCTCCAACTATTAATGTAACATGGGGAACAGGTAATCGAGGTTGGGTTAAAGTTGAAAAATTTTATAGTGGTGTTTCTCAAGGTATAGATTCTGCAAAAGTTTATATAGATCAAGTGAGTCAATATGTAGCAACACCAGATACTACAATTTGTAATGGAAATAATATTAATCTTAGTTTAAATTATACCAATAAATCTTTACAATTCAATGGCACAACAGATTATGTTAGTATAGCCAACTCTAATTTAATAAATCTATTAACAACAGACTATAGAACTGTAATGCTTTCATTCAAAGCAAACGATATTAATACAAGACAAGTTTTATATAATGAAGGAGGTTCGGTAAATGGATTTTCTATATATATCCAAAATGGAAATGTATATTGTTTAGCATGGGAAGATAATACAGCCTGGACACCTGTTTATACTGCAATTAATGTGGGCCAATGGTATCATATATGTTTTGTTTTTGATCAGAATGCAACTGATGGTACACATTTTAAAGGATATTTAAATGGTAGTTTAATCTCTAGTTTTAATGAAGGCTCAAAAGCTGCTGATGGAGTAAAACCTCACTCAGGCTCAGTAGAAATTGGCAGCAATTTAGCAAACATCCGATTTCATGATAATTCTTTATATAGCAACCAATATTTTAATGGAAAAATAGATGGTTTTAAATTATGGAACAGAGCTTTATCGGCTAGTGAAATTCCTTTAGAGCAATACCATTGGCTTACAACTCCAGTTATTGATGCTGCATTAGATGTGTATATTAATTTTGATAATAATGTTTTAGATCAAGCAAATCCACCAAGTGGAGAAGATGGTGCTTTATATGGTTCTCCTGTGTATAGTGATGATGTACCATTAAGCCCAAGTTTACTATGGACTCCAGGGAATCTTACTACTCAATCAATAAGTATAAGCCCAAGTACAACAACCAATTATAAAGTTAAATTAACAGAACAATTATCTAACTATTGTGCCGATTCAACAACCATTTTAGTTACAGTTAATTCAACAATGCCAACAATAACAGGCAGTACCCCTGCTACAAGGTGTGGAGTTGGAACTTTGAATTTAAGTGCAACTGCTTCTGCAGGTAATGTAAATTGGTATGACGCCCCAACTGGTGGAAATTTATTAGCTACAGGAAATAATTTTACAACCCCATCACTTTCTGTTACTACAAATTATTGGGTTGATGCTACAACAGCTACTTGTACAACCAGTACACGTACTATGGTTACTGCAACTGTAATCATAAATTCATTAAGCAATATTAAAAATATTGTTTGTCAAAATGAAACAGTAACTTATAGTTTGCCTTGTAGTTATGATTCTTTAGCTTGGACCATTACAGGTGGTACACCAACTAGCTCAAGCTCTCCAACTATTAATGTAACTTGGGGTACAGGTAATAGAGGCTGGGTTAAAGTTGAAAAATTTAATAGTGGTGTATCACAAGGCATAGACTCTGCAAGAGTTTATATAGATCAAGTTAGTAATTATACTGCAACACCAAATACAACTATTTGTAACGGCAGCAATATAAATCTTAGTTTAAATTATACCAACAAATCTCTACAATTCAATGGTACAACAGATTATGTAGGTATAGCGAACTCAAACTTAATTAACCTAGGAAACACAGACTACAGAACTGTTATGCTATGGTTTAAAGCAAACGACAATACTACGAGACAAGTTTTATATAATGAGGGAGGAGGTAATAATGGTTTATCGATATATATAGAAAATGGAAATGTATATTGTTTAGTTTGGGAAAGTAATACTCCTTGGACACCAGTTTATACAGCAATTAATACGGGTCAATGGTATCATATTGCTTTTGTTTTTGATCAAGATGCAACTGATGGTACACATTTTAAAGGATATTTAAATGGTAATTTAATTGCAAGCTATAATGAGGGTTCAAAAGCTGATAATGGAATTAATTCTCACTCTGGCTCTGTAGAAATAGCTAATAATTTAGCTAACATCAGATTTCATGATAATTCTAGAAGTAGCAATAACTATTTTAATGGAAAAATAGATGGGTTTAAATTATGGAACAGATCTTTATCTGCCAATGAAATTCCTTTAGAACAATACCATTGGCTTTCAACACCAGTTATTGATGCTGCTTTAGATGTTTATATTAATTTCGATAATACTGTTTTAGATCAAGCAAATCCTCCAAGTGGCGAGGATGGTGCTTTGTATGGAAATCCTGTTTATAGCGATGATGTACCATTAAGCCCTAGTTTATTATGGACTCCAGGAAATTTAACCACACAAACCATAAATGTTAGTCCTACAACTACAACTAATTATAAAGTTAAATTAACTGAACTATTATCTAATTATTGTGCAGATTCAACAACAATAACTGTAACTGTAGCAACAGTACCTACTATAACAAGTACAACACCAGGATTTAGATGTGGCACTGGAACTGTTACCCTAAGTGCTACTGCATCTGTAGGTATTGTAAAATGGTATTCTGCTTCTTCAGGTGGTTCATTATTAGGAACTGGAACAAACTTTACAACTCCATCGATTGCCTCAACCACTTCTTATTGGGTAGAAGCAAATAATAATGGTTGTATATCTACAAGTAGAACACAAGTTATTGCAACTATAAACAACACTGTACCTACAATAACTGGCACAACACCCAATACCAGATGTGGAAATGGTTCAGTAACATTAGGTGCAAGTGCATCTGCAGGAACAGTAAATTGGTATACAGTTTCATCTGGAGGCTCAGCTATAGGAACAGGTACAACATTTAACACTCCATCAATTTCAAGCACAACAACATATTGGGTAGATGCAACTTATTTGGGCTGTACAACGGCTTCTAGAACAAGCGTTGTAGCTACAGTAAACTCAAACCCTATTGGTGTATCTGCAACAGTTGGAACTTTATTTGCTTGTTATACCACTTTAAAAACAGCATTTGATGCTATTAATGCTGGCACACACAGAGGCGTAATTAATATTTTAATAGGAGGAAATACCACTGAAACTGCAACAGCAGTTTTAAATGCAAGTGGAACAGGTTCAGCAAATTATACAAGCATAAATATTTCACCAGATGGTGGAGTAAATAGAATAATTTCTGGTGGCTTATCAGCACCAATTATTGATTTAAATGGAGCTGACAATCTTACTATTGATGGGCTAAATACAGGTGGCAATTCTTTAAGAATTCAAAACCTGCAAACAACAAGTGGTAGTGCAGTGCGTTTTATTGCAGACGCAACTAATAATACAATTACTAATTGTACCGTTGCAGGTTGTGGTAATTCAGCAACTACTGGTGTTATTGTATTTTCAACAGGTACAACCAATGGTAATGATGACAATACAATTAGCAATTGTAATTTAACTGCAGCTAGTACTAACCTACCAGCAAATATTATTTACTCTGCTGGTACTTCAGCAAGAGAAAATGATAACATTTCAATTATTAATAATAATATTTCAGATTATTTTCAGGCTGCTACTACTTCAACTGGTATTTTAATAAGTTCTAATTCTACTAATTGGATTATTAATAATAACAAATTTTTTCAAAGTGCAGCAAGAGGTATCACAGCAAATTCATTAACTCACAGAGCTATACAAATTTTAACAGGAAATGGATATACAATAAATGATAATATTATAGGATTTGCAGATGAAAACGGAACTGGTGTTACTAGTTATTTTAGAAGTAATGGTAGTACTACACCTTTATTTAGAGCAATAGAACTCACTGTAGGTATAGTAACTGCATCAAGTGTTCAAAATAATACAATAACAGCAATTTCATTATCTACGAACAGTGCAACTACAACTTCACCTGGTATATTCTCTGGAATTTCAATTCTTGCAGGAAGCGTTAATGTTGGAACAATAACAGGTAATACTATTGGTGCTTCAACTGGCAATGCTGCTATTTCTATTGTTTCTACAGTTACAGCAGGCTTAGTAACTGGAATTTATGCTACTAGTGTTGGCACGGTAAATATTCAAAACAATAATATTGGGGGATTTGATTTAGGTGGACCAGATGCTGCAATTGGTTATACTTTTAATGCTATTAGCACAGTTGGAACGAATGGAATTTTTACAATCTCTAACAATACCATTGGTAGCATAACTACTGCAAATTCTATTTCAGTAGGATCAGCAATTACAACAACAGGTGTAAATACTTTTAGGGGAATTCTAAATGCTGCAACAGGTGCCATTGCTATAGAAAACAATATTATTCAGAACTGTACTTCTTATGGTACAGCTGCATCTGCATTTTATGGAGTTGATAATAATGGTGGATCTGGTGTGTTAAATATTAATAATAATCAAGTTATTGAAGCAACCAATACAGGTACTGGGGCAATGATTATTTATGATAATTCTACTGTAGTTACAACTTTAAACATTAATAATAACATTGTTAGAAATATAACTAAAACTGCTGCTTCGGGTACTCTTACACTTGTAACTACAACTTCAGCAATTACTTCACAAATTAATATTAATAATAATCAATTTGGAAACACATTAGGAGATTTAGTTACTTATACAACTGCAAATTCAGCAGCATTTGTAGGCATTACAGTAACTACAGCAACAAATACTTCTGCTTTAACCATTACAGGCAATGATTTTAGAGGAATAAACTTTACTAATACTAGTACTTCTGCCATTACATTTATTTCAAATACTGCTGCAACGCTATCTCAAAACATAAGAAGTAATACATTTACTGATTTGAATGTTAAAACTACTGGAACAATAATATTCATAACAAATAGCGTAGTTCTACCTTCAGGAGGATCTGAAACAACTAATAACAATAGTATTATAGGCACTTTTACTAGAGATGCAACAAGTGGTGCAATGACTTTATACACAAACACAGCAACATCTAATGCAAATAGTACAGCAACTTTAAGTGGTAATAATTTTTCAAATATTACAGTCTCAGGTACTGCAACTATTGCTGGTTGGGTCAGTACCGATGCATCAACTAACTCAAGAATTATTGATGGTAATACTTTTGCAAATTGGCAAGGTGGAACTGGAGCTATTACAGCATTAACTGTAAACCTTACTGGTGTTGGAAATCAAACAAAAAACAATACTATTAGAAACCTTAATTGTGCTTGTACATTAATAGGCATAACAACTGGTGCAGGTAATGATAATATTTTTTCGAATACAATTGATTCGTTAACTACAGAAGGTGGAGTAGTTGCTACAACAATTTCGGGTATCAACGTTTCTACTGGTACAACAAAAAATATTTATAGTAATTCTATTTCTAATATTACAGGCAATACGCTAACTACTGGTAGTGTTAGAGGTATTGCTGTTAGTGGAGGAACAACAATAAACTTATATCAAAATACAATTTTTGGCTTAAGTGCAAATGCAATAACTACAGGAACCATTAATGGTATTTGGGTATCAGCAAGCACTACTGCTACAATAGATAGAAATAAAATTTTTGATTTAACTAATTATAGTTCAGTTGTAACAACTGGAGTTGTTTATGGTATTCAAATTTCTGGTTCAACAGCAAGCACAACAAGAACAATAGTAAATAATTTTATTGGAGATTTAAAAGCTCCAAATGCAAACTCAACATCTGAGGTAATTAGAGGAATTGGAATTATTTCAACAGGTGCAACTTCTAACAATTATGTTTATTACAATACCATTTTTATAAATGCGTCTTCAATAGGTACTAACTTTAGTACAACTGGATTGTATCACACAACCAGTACAACTGCAACCACTTCTACTTTACATTTACGTAATAATATTATTAATAATAGTAGTACACAAAGTGGTACTGGCTATGTTGTAGCTTTTAGAAGATCGAATGGAACATCAGGTACACTTGCAAATTATGCAAGTGCTTCAAATAATAACTTGTTTTATGCAGGAGTTCCTGGTACATATAATTTATTATTTTACAATACAACAAACAATGCACAAACTATTACTCAATACAAACAAGGTGTTTTTACTGCAGGTACAATTTCTCCAAGAGATCAATTATCGGTTTCTGAAGACATGCTTTCATCAGGAGCATTTTTAAGTACCGATCCTTCCGATCCTGATTTTCTAAAAATAAATCCTGCAGCCGTTACTTTAGTTGAAAGTGGTGCAGTAAATATAAGTGGCATAACTACAGATAATGGAGGTACCATTCGTCATGGCAATCCTGGTTATTCTGGTACTGGAACAGCTCCTGATATTGGTGCAGATGAGGTTGACTCTTATGTCATCACATCTTTAAGTGGTACTTATAATGTTGGAACTGGACAAACATTTACTTCATTAACAAGGGGTGGTGCTATTTTCTCTTTAATTAATAATAGAGGATTATCCGGAAATGTAATCATCAATATAACTTCAGATTTAAGTGAAAATGGTGTAGAGCCATTAAGTCAATGGGCTGAATATGGTGGAAGTGGTTATACCATCACCATAAAATCTAGTGCTGCAGTTGTTAGAAATATTACAGGAACTGTAAACAATGGTCTTATAAGATTGAATGGAGCAGATAGAGTGCTTATTGATGGAAGTGTTGGAGGTTCTGGACGATATTTAAGATTTAGTAATACTAATACTGGAACAAGTGCTGCAACTTTTACTTTTTTAAATGATGCTACCAATGATACTATAAAAAATTGCATCATTGAAGGGTCAACAACAAACTCTGTTGGTGGTGTTGTGTTCTTTTCAACTACAAATGCAACTACAGGAAATGATGATAATGTTGTAACTAATAATATCATTACAAATGCAGGATCTAGTTTGCCACGTTATGCTATATATTCTGCTGGCACTTCATTAAAAACTAATAGTACGAACACTATTTCGAATAATGAGATATCAAATTTTTATTTAGCAACTGCAACAACAAGTGGAATTAATATTGCAGGAAATAATTCTTCATGGACTATTAGCGGTAATAAAATATTTCAAACTGCTACAAGACTATATACAACAGGAGCTACTCATTATGGAATAACCATTACATCGGGAGATGGATATACCATTACAGATAATATTATTGGCTTTGCAAATAACTTAGGAACCGGAACAACTAATTTAATTGGTAACTCAGTAGACTTAACTGGTTTTCCATCAAGCTACACCACAACAGGAACTGCAAATGCAACAAGATATGTAGGTATTAACTGTACATTTACTGCAGCTGGTACAGTTTCATCAATACAAAATAACATCATAGGTGGTTTTGCTTTATATACTTCAAGTTCAACAGCAACTGCAAATGGAATGTGGTGTGGTATAGCTATAACAGCAGGCAATGCTAATATTGGCACCTTAACAGGTAATACAATTGGTTCAATAACTGGTCAAAATTCTGTTTATGCTGTTACAACAACAACCAATGGTGCTGCTGTTGGAATTTATACAACCACTGCAAATACTATAAACATTCAGAATAATATAGTTGGTGGAATTAATTCAATAGGAACAATCAATACCGTAACTGGTAATTTTACTGGTATTGATGTTGCAGGTGTAGGTTCTTACACAATTTCTAATAATTTAATTGGTAATACTACTGAATCTAATATCAGAACTGGTAATTTATTAGAAGGAGCCAACTTATCTAATACTGGCTCAATATTTCAACAAACTTCTGGTACAAGTAGTGCAATAGTTGGAATTAGAAGTTCCAATACTGGAAATTCAATTTCAATTACTAATAATACATTAAGAGGATTTGCAACATCAACTACCAATCAAACTTTTACAGGCATTACAACTTCAGGAACAATGACAGGTTCAACACCTTCTGTATTAATTGATGATAACTATTTAGGAACTGCTTCAACAAGTTTAATTAATTATACTGTTGCAAATTCTGGCACATTAACAGGAATAAATATTTCAAATACTATTGCTACAACATATTCTATTCAAAGAAATAATTTTCGGGGAATTAATCATTTAGCAACAGGATCTAATACTCATAATTATATTGTTCTTGCTGGTGCTACAAGTGCAAATGCTATTTCAAATATTAACACAAATACTTTCACCAATTTAAATGTAAATACAACAGGTCAAATAACATTTATTACTAATAGTGTAGCCATTCCATCTACAGGTACACAAAATGTAAATGGTAATTCTATTGTTGGAAGTTTTACAAGAAGTGCAGCTTCTGGAAATTTATACTTATTTAATTCCAGTGCTACAACTGTTTCAGGAGGTGTAAGTAACCATAATAATAATAATTTTTCTTATATAAACATTAATGGCTCTGCAAGTAATTTAGGCTGGGTAGTAACTGATGCTGGAGATGCAAGTAGAACATTCCAAAACAATACTTTTTCAAATTGGGTTGGAGGATCAGGAAGTATAACTGCTTATAATGTTGGTGCTAACTCAACAAACACTAACATTAGTACCAATATAATTAGAAATATTTCTAGTTCAGGTAGCATTACAGCAATATCAGCAATATCAGGAAATGGAAATATTACAAATAATACTATTGACTCTTTAATCTCATCTGGTTCAACTGCAGTAATTACAGGAATTTCTATTTCATCATCTGTAATTACAAATAATGTTTTTGGAAACACTATCTCGAATTTAATTAACTCAAATATTAACTCAAGTTCAATTAATGGTATTTCAACAGTTGGAGGAGGTACTGTAAATATTTATCAAAATACAATTTATAATTTAATTGCTGCAACTACAACAACTGGAACAATAAATGGTATTTCTATAGGTGGATCTGCTGGTAACACATTTACAGTGTATCGAAATAAAATCTATGATTTAACAAGTAATGGAACTACAACATCTGGAGGAACTGTAAATGGCATTTCAGTTACAACAAGCATTGATGATGCTCAAATTACTTTAAGAAATAATATAATAGGAAATTTAAGTTTCCCTCAAGTATCATCAACTTTAGATGTTATAAGAGGACTTCATTTAGCTGCCACTGGTCCAAATGCATCTATGTATGTTTATTATAATACTGTTGTAATTAATGCTACTTCCACAGGAGCAAATTTTTCAACCACAGGTGTTTATCATTTAACTAATACTACTTTTAATGTTGGGTCATTAGATTTACGAAATAACATTATTAGCAATTCATCTACTCCAAAAGGAACTGGCTTAACTGTAGCTTATTTAAGATCAAGTACAGATTTAAATAATTATTCTACTAACTCTAATAACAATTTATATTTTGCAGGAACTCCAAGTTCAAGTAATTTAATTTTTTATGATGGAACAAATGCAGATCAAACTTTAACAGCATTCAAATCAAGAATGACTACAAGAGATGCATTATCTATTTCAGAAAACTTAATTACCAATTTAAAATTTCTAAGTCTTACAGGTTCTTCATCTAGCTTTTTAATGATGAATCCTTCAAAAGGAAGTGCCGTAGAATCTGGTGCAAGAAATATTGCAGGAGTAACAATAGATTATAATGGCAATACTAGACAAGGTAATGCTGGTTATTCTGGTACTGGTACGTACCCAGATATTGGTGCTAGTGAGTATAATGGTTTAGTTTGTTCAGGTTTGTGGACTGGCTTTGTTAGTTCTGATTGGAATAATATTTCAAATTGGGATTGTGAAATACCTACAAGTTCAACAAACGTTACAATTCCAAATGGCTTAAGCTACTATCCTATTTTAAATAGTGGGACTGGTATAGCAAATAATATAACCATTGCATCTTCAGCATCTATAACAATTAATGGAGGCACTTTACAAGTTGCAGGCAATATCACTAATAATGGTAGTTTATCTGTTAGTTCAGGATATGTAGAATTCAATGGCAGCACAGCACAAACCATAAGTAATAGTACTTTTGCTTCTAATACTATACCAAATTTAATCATTAATAATACTAGTGGTGTTACTTTGAACGGGCAGCTAAATATTATAGATGAATTAATTATTAATAATGGAAGAATAAATACCAATGGAAATATTGTTTTAAAATCTTCTTCAGCAAAAACAGCTAGAATTCCAACTATACTTTCAAGTGATCCAACTCCTATTAATGGAAATATTACTATGGAAAGATATATTCCTGGAAGAAGAAAGTATCGATTACTTACAAGTAGTGTAACTACTAGTCCTTTAACAAGTTTATCTCCGGGCCAAGAATCATTATCAATTTGGGGTAACTGGCAAAATAGTGGAGATAATGTAACAGCAAATGTAGGCACAATAATAACTGGGGGTTCATTTAATGATGGTTTCGATCAACATACATCAACACCTTCTGTTTTTAATTATGATGATATAGGACATAGATATATAAGTCACTCTACTTTACATGGAAAAAATACAAAATACACTCCTTTAAAGGCTGGTGTTGCATATTACTTTTTTGTGTATGGTGATAGGTTAAATACTGCATCTGCAAGTTCACCAAATCATACTATTTTAAAAGCTACAGGTACAGTTTTAACTGGTGATCAGAACTATACCATCAACTCTACTCAACCATTAACAAATATTGTTGGTGATTATACATTCTTAGGTAATCCATTTGCATCTCCTATTGATTGGGCAACATTACCAAAAACTAATTTAGAAAATACTTATTGGGGTTGGGATCCTAACTTAAGCAGTACAGGAGGCTATATAACAGTTAATACAAGTGGTGGCGTAACATTAATTGCACCTTTTTCAGGAACAGTTGGTTTAAATCAATATATACAATCTGGTCAAGGATTTTTTGTAAGAACAGCAGCAGCTAACCCTACACTTACTATTAGAGAAATAGATAAAGTTTCTGATTATAATACCAATGCCTTTAGAGGTCCGAAAGATTTAGCATTAATTGCAGTAAATCTTTTTTATAAAAACAATGGCAACTCTATTTTAGCAGATGGTGCAATTGTAGCTTTTGATAGTGCTTATAACAATGATAAAGGCAAAGAAGATGCAAATAAATTTTTTACAAGTAATGAAGGATTAGCCATAAAAAATAATAATGAATTATTTAGCATTGATGCTCGAAATCTTCCTCAGGCAGAAGATAGTATTGTAATCAATAATTTTAGATTAACTAAACCTCAATATAGTTTACAAATATTTTTACAAAATTTTGAAGCAGCAAATGTTCAACCTTTTTTAGAAGATAAATATCTTAATACACTACAATCTCTATCAATTACAGATACCAATTGGATTAATTTTAATGTGAATGCCAATGATGCTGCAAGTTTCAATCAAAACAGATTTAAAATTGTTTTTAAAAACAGAAATAATTTACCAGGAATGATTAACAACATTTCTGCTACTAGAATCTACAGAAAAATACAGGTTGATTATAAGGTGGAGAATGAAAACAATGTTGCTAAATACGAATTACAAAAATCAAATGATGGAGTAGATTTTTCATTGTTAGCAACAATAAATCCAAAAGGAGATGCTCCATCTCAGAATTATCAATTTATAGATGAATATCCTTTAGTAGGTAAAAATTATTATAGAATTAAATTGGTATCTAATTCAAACCTCAATTTATTAAGTAAAGTTGCAGTTGTTGATTTGGATGAAGTAAAAGGTTCTATTTACATTTTCCCGAATCCAATAATTGGCAAATCATTTAATGTGAATTTTAAAGATTTGAATGAAGGCAATTATACAATTCAAATCATCAATTCTTTTGGTAAGATTGTTGAAAATCATTCATTGAATCATACAGGTTCTAATAATAATTATTCAATCAACTTTAAAAACACAGTTTCTAGTGGAACTTATATTGTTCGAGTTGTAAATGAATCAATTTTATTAACACAAAAGGTAATCATCAACAATTAATAAATATTAAATCTAAAATATTAATTATTAAATCTTCCTATTTTAACACAGCCAATTCTTTACCCACTTTGGTAAATGCAGCAATAGCCTTATCTAAATGTTCTTGATTATGAGCAGCACTTAATTGAACTCTAATTCTTGCTAAACCTTTTGGTACAACAGGAAAAAAGAAGCCAATAACATAAACACCCTCATCTAACAATTTTGCAGCAAAGTTTTGTGCAACAACTGCATCGTATAACATAATTGGAACAATTGGATGATCCCCAGGCTTAATATCAAAACCTGCTTCAGTCATTTTTGTTCTAAAATATTTAGTATTGTATTCTAATTGATCTCTTAAAGTTGTTGCTGCAGTTAACATGTCTAATACAGCAATACTTGCTCCTACAATGCTTGGTGCTACAGTGTTTGAGAATAAATAAGGTCGGCTACGTTGACGCAACATTTCTATTATTTCTTTTCTTCCACTGGTAAATCCACCACTGGCACCACCAAGTGCTTTACCTAAAGTACCAGTAATAATATCTATTCTTCCCATTACATTTCTGTACTCATGAGTGCCTCTTCCTGTTTTACCTAAAAATCCACTACTATGGCATTCATCAATCATTACAATGGCATCATATTGATCTGCTAAATCACAAATTTTATCAAGCTGAGCAATAGTTCCATCCATGCTAAAACTACCATCAGTAACAATAATTCTGCTTCTGCAAGATGAAGATTCTTTCAATTTATTTTCTAAATCTTCCATATTATTATGCTCGTATCTAAAACGTTGAGCTTTACATAAACGAACTCCATCAATTATAGAAGCATGATTTAAAGCATCACTTATAATAGCATCTTCTTCATTAAATAATGGCTCAAAAACACCACCATTGGCATCAAAAGCTGCTGCATATAAAATGGTATCCTCAGTCCCTAAGAAGGCTGCTAATTTTTGCTCTAATTCTTTATGAATATCTTGTGTACCACAAATAAATCTAACACTACTCATACCATAACCATGTGTGTCAATGGCTTTATGTGCAGCTTTTATAACATCTGGATGAGACGATAATCCTAAATAGTTATTGGCACAAAAGTTTAAAACAGTTTTCCCCTGCCCGACTTCGCCATTCAGGCGGGCGTTTACAACTATTTCTGGGCCTTGTTCACTGGTAATTACACGTTCTTTTTTAAATAAACCTGCAGCTTCAATTTCATCTAATTCTTTACCAATTCTTTGAACAAAATTTTGATTCATATGTTGTGTTTTTGAGAAGAACAAAGTTATTGGATTGGGGAATTATGAAAGAGATAAAATTTACCATCATATTTGCAATTCAATAGTTCAAGTTTACTATGTCAGATTTTGATAAAATGGGGCATGAAGAAAAACCATCATTATGGTTAACTTTTCCTGCAAAAATTATTTCTTATTTGTTTCATCCCTTGTTTATTCCAAGCTATATTTTTATTTTTTTAGTGGTTGAATTTCCTTACGAATTTTCGAATATTACCGATTGGAAATTGAAGATGAAAATATTTGGAGTTTTTTGGATGACGGCATTTTTCCCTGCATTTGCAGTATTCTTATTGTGGCGACTAAAGTTTATTAATAATATTTTTTTACGAACACAGAAAGAAAGAATAATTCCTTACTTTATTACCATGTTTTTTTATTGGTGGATGTACTATTTAAGTAAGAACATGACCGACCAGCCAGCAGTTTTAGAATTCTTTTATTTTGGTATTTTCTGGACCACCATTATTGGTGTTATCATCAATAATTTTATAAAAATTAGTTTACACACCATAGCCGCAGGTAGTGCAACAATGGCATTAATTTTATTTTCTTTTTATTATGAAGTAAACTTAGGATTAGCTATAAGTTGTGCTATTTTACTTTGTGGAATTATAGCTTCTGCAAGATTATTAGTTAGTAATCATACTAATTTTGAAATCTATAGTGGCTTTGGGTTAGGAGTTTTTTGTCAGGTTTTAGGCTACTGGATTTGTATGTAGTTATCTTCAACTATTTCCCCTCGCAGAATAAACAGAAAACGCAGAATTTATATGTTATTTTTCTGAGAATTCACCGTTTCCTGTGAGAAAATTAAAATTGTTGAAATTCTGCCGGACGACTTACAAATATTTTGTGTAATTAATCTTACAAAATTAGCTACACCGATTTCTACTTGCAGAATAAACAGAAAACGCAGAATATATATGTTATTTTTCTGAGAATTCACCGTTTTCTGCGAGAATATTAAAATTGTTTAATTCTGCAGAACGACTTACAAGTATTTTGTGTAATTAATCTTACAAAATTAGCTACACCCATTTCTACTTGCAGAATAAACAGAAAACGCAGAATTTATATGTTATTTTTTGAGAATTCACCGTTTTCTGTGAGAAAATTAAAATTGTTTAATTCTGCCGGACGACTTACAAATATTTTGTGTAATTAATCTTACAAAATTAGATACACCGATTTCTACTTGCAGAATAAACAGAAAACGCAGAATTTATATGTTATTTTTTGAGAATTCACCGTTTCCTGCGAGAATATTAAAATTGTTTAATTCTGCAGAACGACTTACTAGTATTTTGTGTAATTAATCTTGCAAAATTAGCTACACCCATTTCTACTTGCAGAATAATCAGAAAACGCAGAATTTATGAGTATTTTTCTGAGAATTCACCGTTTTCTGCGAGAATATTAATATAATTCAATTGATATTAAAATATATTTTTATCTGATTCAATTGGAATGTTTCAAGTATTTGTGAAAATAATTGAGAATTACTTTTCATTATATTTTTTCGCTGCAGCAATAAAACTTACAAATAAAGGTGCTGGTTTTTGTACAGAACTTTTTAATTCTGGATGAAACTGAACTCCAATAAAGAAAGGGTGGTTGGGTAATTCCATTATTTCTACTAAACCTGTATTGGCATTAGTACCACTGCCAATCATTCCTGCAGCTTCAAATTGTTCTAAATAATCGTTATTAAACTCGTATCTGTGTCTATGTCGTTCTGTTATTTCTGTTTCACCATAAATCTGATGAGCCAATGAATTTTCTCTCAGTTCACATGGATAAGCACCCAAACGCATGGTGCCACCCATCATTTTAATTTTCTTTTGTTCTTCCATTAAACTAATTACTGGGTTTTTAGTTTCTGGTTCCATTTCAACACTATGAGCATCTTTTATTCCTAACACATTTCTAGCAAATTCAATTACAGCCATTTGCATACCTAAGCAAATACCAAAAAAAGGCAAATTGTTTTCACGAGCATATTTCACAGCAATAATTTTTCCTTCAATACCTCTATGTCCAAACCCAGGAGCAACTAGTAATCCATCTAATCCTTTTAATTTATCTTCTACATTTTGTTCATTAATAAATTCGCTATGAATGTTCACTACCTGAACTTTAGCTTCATTAATAGCACCTGCATGAATAAAGCTTTCTAAGATACTTTTGTAAGCATCTTGCAGTTCAACATATTTTCCAATCAAGCCAATGGTAACTTTTGTTTTAGGATATTTTAACTTGTCTAAAAAAGATTTCCAATATTCTAAATCTGGTTCAGGATATACAGAAATGCCTAATTTTTTCATACAAATAACATCGAGTTTTTCTCTCAACATTAATAATGGAACTTCATAAATGGTAGAAGCATCCATAGCTTCAATTACAGCTTCTGGCTTTACATTACAGAATAAAGCAATTTTATTTTTAATATCATTTCCCAGAACTTCTTCAGTTCTACAAACAATAATATCTGGGTGAACCCCTGTTTCACTCAACATTTTTACGCTGTGCTGAGTTGGTTTAGTTTTTAGTTCTTTGGCTGCTTTTAAATAAGGAATTAAAGTAAGATGAACCACCACAACATCATCTTCAGGTAATTGCCATTGAATCTGACGAACAGCTTCTATAAATGGCAAGCTTTCAATATCGCCAACAGTTCCTCCAATTTCAGTTAAAATAATATCATAATCACCACTATCACCTATAAGAAACATTCTTCTTTTAATTTCATCTGTAATATGCGGAACAACTTGAACAGTTTTTCCTAAAAAATCTCCTGCTCTTTCTTTATTAATTACAGTTTGATAAATTCTGCCTGTAGTAACATTATTTAGTTGTTTTGTATTGATGCTTAAAAATCGTTCATAGTGACCTAAATCTAAATCGGTTTCTGCACCATCTTCAGTAACAAAACATTCGCCATGCTCGTAAGGATTTAATGTTCCCGGATCTACATTAATATAAGGATCAAATTTTTGAATGGTTACTCTAAAGCCTCTTGCCTGCAAGAGTTTTGCTAAACTAGCAGCAATTATTCCTTTACCTAAACTGCTCGTAACACCACCTGTAACAAAAATATATTTAGCCATAGCTTACCCAAAGGGAATTTATAGTTTTAAAATGTAAAAGAAATGACCAAAAAATTCTGAAGAGAAATGGATGTAAAAATCCTAGAGGTCGTGCAAACTTACAAGTAAAAAATAATTAATGAAATTTTTTATGCTGAGTTTTTTTATGTTGTAGTATTTTCAATTACAGCACCCCAGTTTTTATCGTATTTCACAAACCAACTTAACCATAAGGTTCTTGATAAACGCATTAAAAAAGGTTGTATTAATATTAATCCTACAATAGCTGTCCCCATGCACCAAAATACCCTGTCATCATTAATAGAAAAACCAATTAAAACATACCAAGCCACAAAAACACTTACCACAAAAGCTACAGCTAATGCATAACTTACATAAGAAGTGCCATAATAAAACCCTGGCTCAATTTCTGTTTTTTGATTACAAACAGGGCAAGATTTGTTCATTTCCAAGGTGCTTTTTAATTTGTAAGCACTTTTTGTGGTAAACAAATTGCCTTTTCTGCAACGCGGACATTTGTTCCTTAAAACACTCGATAAATAAGGAATACTAATATAATTACTCATTGGTTTGCAAAGTAAATAGAAATAAAATAATGTATTTGTGTTATAAGTTACATTTAACAAAAAGGGTTGTGAACACTTATCTTCGCTAAAATTTTAATATTGGTATGTTGCAAATAAGTGTAATAAAGAGTAATCCGGCATTAGTGAAAGAGAGATTAGCAGTAAAACATTTTAAGAATGTTGAATTGATTGATGAAATTATTGTTTTGGATGATGATAGAAAGAAAACACAAGTAGATTTTGATACAACACAAGCAAAGATTAATGCAGCCTCGAAAGAGATTGGAAAATTGATGGCTATCGGGAATAAAGATGAAGCTGAAAATTTGAAGTTAGAGGTTGGAAGTTGGAAGCTAGAAGTGAATAAGTTCAATGAAGAGTTAATTGCAATAGAAAAAAAATTGAATGATACTTTGGTTCAACTACCTAATCTTCCTTCAGAAAAAGTGCCTTTAGGTAAAACACCTGAAGAAAATGTAAATGTAAAAGAAGCAGGAATAAAACCTCAATTAGCTTCAAACGCTTTACCACATTGGGATTTGATTAAGAATTATAATTTAGTAGATTTTGAAATAGGAGCAAAAATTACTGGCAGTGGATTTCCTTTGTATAAAGGACAAGGAGCTAAGTTTCAAAGAGCACTTTCTCAATACTTTTTAGATTTTAATACTGCTGCAGGATATACAGAATTTATTCCTCCATATTTAGTTAACGAAGCAAGTGCATATGGAACTGGTCAGTTGCCAGATAAAGAAGGTCAAATGTATCATGCAACAGCAGATAATTTTTATTTAATACCAACTGCTGAAGTACCAGTAACCAATATATTCAGAGATACCATTGTTAAAAAAGAAGAATTGCCTATTAAAATGACTGCATACTCTCCTTGCTTTCGAAGAGAAGCTGGAAGTTTTGGCTCAGATGTAAGAGGATTAAACCGAGTGCATCAATTTGAAAAAGTAGAAATCATTCAAATAGTAGAACCCGAAAAGAGTTATGAGGTTTTAGATGAAATGGTAGCTCATGTTGAGAAACTTATTCAATCTTTAGAATTGCCTTACAGAATTTTAGCTTTATGTGGAGGAGATATGAGTTTTGCTTCGGCTCTTACTTATGACTTTGAAGTATTTAGTGCAGCACAACAAAAATGGTTAGAAGTAAGTAGTGTAAGCAATTTCGAAGCTTTTCAAACTAACAGAATGAAATGCAGATTTAAAAATACTGAAGGCAAAATGCAATTTGCCCATTCATTAAATGGCAGTTCATTAGCATTACCTAGAATTTATGCTGCATTAATAGAAAATAATCAAACAGAAGAGGGTATTCTTATTCCAAAAGCTTTACAACCTTATTTTGGAAAAGAAAAAATTACAAAGTAGTTGGGTATTCAACTTTAACTAAAAATAATCCATGTGCTGGTGCATCAAAAAAAGCACTGGCACTATTTTTTTGTTCTATTAAATTCTTAAATTCTTCAATGGATATTTGTCCTCTTCCAACCTTAAGCATAGTAGCAACTAATGCTCTCACCATGCCTCTTAAAAAACGATTAGATTGTACATTGTACACCCAACAATCATTTTCTTGTATCCAATGCGATTTTGTAATTGCACAATTGAAATTGTTAACTTGAGTATGCTTTTTAGAAAATGCAGTAAAGTTTTGATATAGCATTAACAAGTTTGCAGCCTCTTGCATTAATACAAAATCTAGAGCATAAGGATAAAAAAAAGCCTTATCTTTTAAAAAAGGATTTTTTTCTTGGTAGATATAATATTTATATTCTCTGTAAAGTGCATCAAATCTGCAATGTGCGGTGTTGTTCACTTCTTTTAATTCTAATAAAACAATATCATCTGGTAAAATGGCATTAAGGTTATATATATGTTTTTGTAGAATTTCTAATGTTGTATCAAAGTGAAAATAATTTTCTATAGCATGTACTCCAGCATCTGTTCTTGATGAACCTGTTAAATTAATTTCAGTCTTGTAAAAAACTTGTAAAGCCTTTTCAACTTCTGATTGTATTGTTTTAGCATTTTGCTGTATTTGAAAGCCATTAAACAATGTGCCTTTATAACATAATTTAAGAAAATATCTTTTCATGGCTAAGGCTTAAGTAAATCCATAAACTCTTGTAACATTGACTCATCTTTAATTTCATTTTTTAAGAAATGAAAATTTTTGATATCGGAAACACTGTTAATTGCAATTTTAAAAAATTCAAGCTTTGCTTTATCGTACATAAACATAACTGCTAGTCTTTGAATTTGACTAGTAGAGTAACATTTTTTACTTAAAATATTTTGAGCTATTGATAGCTTGTTTTTAATTACAGGGTTGCGTTGAAGCTCAATAATAAATTTATTAAAATCAATTTCAGAGGCTAATTCTCTACAAGCTACTTCTTTCAATTCAACTACATCTAAATTTTTACTTTCCATTTTCTTTTCTTCTACCAATGGTGGAATTATTGCTTTTACTGTATCGGTTTTCACCACTTTTTTATAAGGTATAAATACATCAATAGTATCAATATGACTACCTTCTTGAATTAAATATTTTTGTTCAATACCAGTAAGCGTTTCTGCATGTTTAACTATTTCTATTTTAGTTTCATTTGGTATTGTTTTGTTTTCTCTGCTGCTATCAATTTTTATAGTTTCATTAGTAGTTAATAAATGTTGGTTTTGCAAAGAGTCAATTTGAATTGCTTTTACTATTTCAATTTGTGTAGTATCTGATTTTGGTAATGTTAAAATAACATTCAGTGATGTATCGAGTAAAATTGCTTTTGGTGTTGAATCTGATTTTGGTGTAGTGATAATTGTATTAGAGTCGGTTTGATTTAAAGGTTCTATGGTTTGTTTATAATCTATAGTGGTAGTTGGTACTATTACTACTGGAATATTTGTACTGCCATCAATCTGTAATTTATCTTGTTCTTTAGTAGTAAAATTTAGAATATCAAAAAGTACCCAATCGTTATTTGCATTTTGTTTTATTATAAAACCTGCGTCGTTATTGTCAAGATAAATAGTGAAACTTAAATCCTTTGCTTGTTCTATATCTATTTTAAATGAAATAGGGCCATTATCGAGTTGAGTTAAATGAACATAATTTTTTTTAGCACTTGAAATAATTTTATTTTGATAAGTTACAGTGAATGGCTTTTTATTTTGACTTTCTAAGTAAATAAAATGATGGTTTTGGGCGTATAATCCAAAACAAAATAGCATTAAAATATTAAAAATTACCAATTTCAACATTTACTTGTTTTTACAAATTAAATTCAATTATTCAATAATAATACATTCGTCATTAAAATTAGTCGTTAATCATTTTTTAACTAATTTATTTATGCTCAAACATATCTTTACCAAAACAAAAACAATAATGAAAAAAATTGCTTTAATAATTGCATTAGTCATCAGTAGTTGTGCTATTGCTCAAGTACATTCAAAGGGCAGAGATGAAGCCTGGAAAAAAAATTATAGAGCGTTTCCAACAAAAGAGAATGATTTGGTGCACACCAAACTTGATGCAAAGTTTGATTATGAAAATGCTCAACTAAACGGTAAAGTTTGGATTACCTTACAACCTCATTTTTATGAAACAAAAGAATTGGTTTTAGATGCAAAAGGCATGGATATTCATTTGGTAGAAATGCTTAAAACAGGTTCAAAAAATATTCCATTAGCTTATTCGTACGACGATAATTTAACCTTAAAAATATTTTTAGATAAAACATATAAATCATCAGAAAAGTATACCGTATACATCAGCTATACTGCAAAGCCAAATGATTATGAGGCTAAGGGAAGTGCAGCAATTAAAGATGCTAAAGGATTATACTTCATTAATCCTAAAGGAGAGGAGAAAGATAAACCTACTCAAATTTGGACTCAAGGAGAAACAGAAGCCACCAGTGTTTGGGTACCAACTATAGATAAGCCCAATCAAAAAACAACTCAAGAATTTTACTTGACTGTACCAGATAAATATGTATCACTTTCAAATGGTAAACTTATTTCTCAAATTAAAAATAAAAATGGTACCAGAACTGATTACTGGAAGATGGATCAACCTCATGCTCCCTACTTATTTTTTATTGGAGTAGGCGATTATGCTGTAATAAAAGAAAGTTACAAGGGTAAAGAAGTGAGTTATTATGTTGAAAAAGATTATGCAAAAGTTGCTAAAAGAATCTTTGGCAACACACCAAAAATGATGCAATATTTCAGCAAGATTACAGGTGTTGAATACCCTTGGGTAAAATATGCTCAAATAGTAGGAAGAGATTATGTGAGTGGGGCTATGGAAAATACCACAGCAACTTTACACCAAGAAAGTGCACAACAAAATGCAAGAGAGTTAATTGATGGAAACGAATGGGAAAGTACCATTGCTCATGAATTATTTCATCAATGGTTTGGAGATTATGTTACTGCAGAAAGTTGGAGTAACTTAACTGTAAACGAAAGTTTTGCAGATTATAGTCAGTATTTATGGGCAGAATATAAAGAAGGAAAAGATGCTGCTGGTGAAGAAAATGATAATGAAATGCAAGCATACTTAAGAAGCAATAGCAGTAAAAAAGATTTGGTTCGATTTTACTATGCCGATAAAGAAGATATGTTCGATTTAGTGAGCTATCAAAAAGGGGGAAGAATTTTAAATATGTTAAGAAACTATATAGGTGATGATGCTTTCTTTAAATCATTAAATAAATATTTAACAGATAATAAATTTGGTACAGGCAATGCACATAAACTTCGATTAGCATTTGAAGCTATTACAGGTAAGGATATGAATTGGTTTTTTAATCAATGGTATTTTAATAGTGGTCACCCTAAATTAGAAATCTCTTCATCTTATAAATCAGATGATAAAAAAGTGCAAGTTATAGTTCATCAAACTCAAGATAGTTTAAAATTATTTCAACTTCCCGTTGCCGTTGATATATATGAAGGTAAAGCCAAAACTCGCCATAATATTTGGGTAAAAAATATTTCTGATACTTTTTATTTTAATTCAAATTCAAAACCAGCTTTGATAAAGTTCGATGGTGATAATGTTGTGTTGGCTGAAAAGAAAGAAACTAAGTCATTAGCAGAATATATTGCTCAATATCATTTGGCAGCTCAGTTTTTAGATAGAAAAGAAGCTATAGATTATGCTGCAAAAAATAACACTAGCGAAGATGCTATTCAATTATTAAAATCAGCCATTAAAGACCCTTATTATAAATTAAGAGTTAGAGCTATTAGAAATTTACAAGATGTTAAGGTTGATGTAGCGACTGTAAAACAAATTGAAAAAATGGCAATTGAAGATGCTTACAGTTTGGTTCGTGCAGAAGCTATTGAGTTTTTAGGAAATTTAAAGGATTCGAAGTACCAGAACATGTTTTTGAAATCAGTTAGAGACTCTTCATATTCTATTGCTGGATCTGCACTTAAAGCTTTAGCTGATATTAATGAAAAAGCAGCTCTTGAATTAGTACCTGAATTGAAAAAAGATATGAAGGGTAAATTGAAAATTGCTGTAAGTAAAGTTGAGTTGCTCACCAAAAATGATGATGATTTTGAGGAAATGTTAAAGCAATATGAAGGACAAGGAATAATGGAAAAATTTAATGATTATGGAAATTTTGCTTTTTATGTTGGAAGATTACAAAACATTGAAACCTTTAAAAAAGGTGTAGATGCACTAGTAAAATTCAGAAATATGGTGATACCCTTTGGTCAAGGGATAAAAGAGCTATTAAACAAGTATTTAGTAGAAATTAAAAAAGCTAAAGAAGCCAATAAATTTAAGGATCACACACAAAATTTAGATGTGCAAATTGAATATATTACTGAAAAGCTAAAAGATTAATTTACTTGGAAAAAAAGTAAAAAATAATTTGTTTATTAAATATTCTTATTATATTTGACACGGTTTTTCATAGGATATTGGATTTTAAAAACGGGGCTGGATATTTATCCTGGCCCTTTTTTTATGTCTTTACTTTTACATCGACTTTATTTCTGCTACTAAATCTTGTAAAGCTTTTTTAGCATCTCCAAATAACATAGATGATTTGGGTTGAAAAAATAAATCGTTTTCAATACCCGCATAACCAGGCTTCATACTTCTTTTATTAATAATAGTATGTTTTGCATATTCAACTTCTAAAATAGGCATACCATAAATAGGTGATGAAGGATCTTTCTTAGCTGCAGGATTCACTACATCGTTTGCACCTAAAATTAAAACAACATCTGTGCTTTTAAATTCTTCATTAGCTTGTTCCATTTCTAATAATTTTTCATAGCTCACATCAGCTTCAGCTAATAAAACATTCATATGGCCTGGCATTCTTCCTGCAACAGGATGTATGGCATACTTAACTTCAACACCTCTATCTTGTAATAATTTTTCAAGTTCATGACAGCTATGTTGTGCTTGTGCAACAGCTAAACCATATCCAGGAACAATGATTACTTTATTAGCATAACCCATTATGGTTGCAGCATCATTTAATGAAATTTCTTTAAAATTTCCTTGAGATTTAGAACCAGATTCTCCATTGGTTTTATTTCCACCAAAACTTCCAATCAATACATTTTTTAAACTTCTATTCATGGCTTTACACATGAGTAAAGTAAGTAAAGTGCCTGCCGCACCAACTAAAATTCCCCCAGTAAGCATTACTTTATTATCGTATAAAAATCCTCCACAAGCTGCAGCAACACCAGTAAATGAATTGAGTAATGAAATCACTACTGGCATATCAGCACCACCAATGGGTAAAACAAAAAACACTCCATATATTAAGGCAACAACTGCAATTACGTAAAACCAATAATAATTACTAGCGTTTATATTATTTAAAAGAAATGCTGCTAAACCTAGTACAATAACCAATAAAATTAAATTAATGATATGCTGACCAGGAAATGAAAAATCTTTAATACTACCATTTAATTTACCCCAGGCTATTACACTACCTGCAAATGAAATGCTACCAATGATTAAGCCTAATAAAATAGTGAGTAAAACAGCAGTTTCAATTGAGCCTACAACTATAGCTTGATGTAAGTGACCAAATTCTATAAAAGATATTAATGCAGCACAAGCACCACCCATACCATTAAATAAACTAACCATTTCTGGCATGGCAGTCATTTTTACTTTTTTTGCAGCTAGAGTGCCTATAATTGAACCAACAACAAGTCCAGCAAAAATCCATGCATAGTTGCCCAAGCGTTTTCCATCTTGTTCGTACAAAAAAATAGTGCCAATTATGGCAATACTCATACCTGCAGCAGCCACTAGGTTACCTCTTCTTGCTGTTGTAGGATGTGCTAACATTTTAAGGCCAAGAATGAAAGTAACACTGCCAATTAAGTAACAAAGCGTAAGTATCATAAATTAAAAACTAAAAATTAAAAAAAATAAAAACTAAAGAAATATTTAGTCTTCTAACTTTCTCAAAATAGCTGCAAAAATTAATATTAATTGATTTGCATCTTCAATTAGTGAAAGTTTTATCTGTTCTAAATTATCATCATTATTTGTTGAAATATGAGATAGCCAATAAGAAGATTCTTTTGCTTCTTTTTTGCTAATCTTTATTTTCATTTGTTTATCCTTTCTACCTAAGCTATCATTTGCTTCTATATAATTTGAACCAACTGAGCCAGCAGAACTAACTAACTGTTTTATAAATTCTGCATTTATAATCTCCTTTTACACTTCTAACAAAAATCTCTAACGTTAAAAGAAAATTTTTGTGTTCTTTTTTCTAAATCTAAATATTTACTTTCCAATAGTTTAGTTTTTAAACTTTTAGAATTTAATTTTTCTGTTTAGTTTTTTTCTTTGCAAACATTTCCAACATTCTATCAGTTACAACAAAACCCCCTACCACATTTAAAGTACCTAAAACCACAGCAATAAAACCAAGAATTAATGCAACATAATTATTAGCATCTGCCTGTCCCATAACAATAATAGCTCCAATAATCACTACACCATGAATAGCGTTTGCACCACTCATTAATGGAGTGTGTAAAACACTAGGCACTTTTTCTATGATTTCAATTCCACAAAAAATCATTAATATAACTATGTAAATGATTTGTTGGTGTTCACTAATAAATGATAAGATTTGTTCCATATTATTTTTTTAAGAAATGATTTGAGCTACTCTTTCGTTAATAATTTTTCCTTGATGTGTAATACAGGTTCCTACAACTAAATCGTCTTCAAAATTTAAATTAATTTGCCCTTCTGAGGTGAGTAGTAGTTGTAAAAAATTTAAAATGTTTTTGCCATACAATTTGCTGGCATCATAAGGCATGGTACTTTGTAAATTGCTATTGCCAACAATGGTAACTCCATTTTTAGTAAGAATTGTTTTATTGTTTTTGGTTTGAAGTGTATTACCACCAGAAGCAGATGCTATATCTATAATAACACTTCCGTTTTTCATATTCACAATCATGTCATCAGTAATTAAAATGGGAGCTTTTTTTCCTGGAATTTGAGCTGTAGTAATAATTACATCAGCTTTTACAACAGCTTCTGCAATTCTTTGTTGTTGTTTAATTTTATATTCTTCGGTTTGCTCTACTGCATAACCACCTGCTTTACTAGCATCTAAAGCACCTTCAACTTCAATAAATTTTGCACCTAAACTCATTACTTCTTCTTTTACTGCAGGTCGGGTATCAAAAACTTCAATAACAGCACCTAAGCGTTTTGCAGTTGCAATTGCTTGCAAACCTGCTACTCCTGCACCTAAAATTAAAACTTTAGCTGGAGCAACAGAACCTGCTGCAGTCATAAACATAGGAAAATAGTGAGGCAATAAATTTGCTGCTTGTAAAACAGCTTTATATCCTGCAATATTGGCTTGACTACTTAACACATCCATGCTTTGAGCTCTTGTAGTGCGTGGAATCATATCTAAGCTAAAACATGTTGTATTATTCTTTAAGCAGGATTGAATAAAACTGATATTGTATAATGGTTGAAACACACCTAAACAAACCGTATCATTTTTTAAAACATCAACTTCAAACGGATGTATTGAAAGAATTAAATCAGCTTGCTGAATTATCTCGTCTCTTGTAACAATAGTAGCAGCTTTTTTTAAATAGTTTTCATTTGTAACAAATGAATTAACACCTGCATCTGTTTCTACTAAAACTGTAATATTTTTTTTGATTAATGTTTCTACTTGATCTGGTAAAAGTGAAACACGATTTTCGTAATGGGGTTCTTTCAAAATTCCTACAATCATTCTTAAATTTTTGCTTTTCAAATTTAATTGAACAAATTCAATTCATTATAATAAAATGTTATGATTGATTTCATGTTCTTCATTAAATAAATAACATTAACTTTAAGTTTTTGAAATCAGCAGAAAATATAATTTCATGATGCTACAACATTTTAAGTTTTATAAAAAAGAAGATGTACTTGCTATTACTAAGATTAGAAGGTTCGAAACTAAGTTAGGAGAACAAGTTCAAGTAATAGCCAATGCAAATGATTTAGAACAGTCGCTTAAAGGTAGTAAAGCGAAATTTGTATTGTTTGGTGTGCCTGAAGATATTGGAGTAAAAGCCAATGGAGGTTTAGGAGGAGCAGATAGTTGTTGGGTACCTTTTTTACAATCTTTTTTAAATATTCAAAGCAATGATTTTTTAGATGGTGAAGAAATTATTTTACTTGGCCATTTTGATTTCAATGATTTAGCAAACCTTATTGAATCGTATGCTTTAAAAGATGATGAAAGATTATCAGCATATAGACATGCTGTAAATACCATTGATACCGCTGTTGAGCAATTGGTACATATCATCACTCAGAATAAAAAAATGCCAATTGTTATAGGTGGTGGTCATAACAATGCTTATCCATGTATTAAAGGAGCAGCAAAGGGTTGGCATAAAGCAGGAGTATTAGAAATTGCAGAAATTAATGCTATAAACCTAGATGCTCATGCTGATTATAGACCTATGGAAGGAAGGCATAGTGGTAATCCATTTAGGTATGCTGAAGAAGATGGTTATTTAGAAAAATATTGTGTAGTGGGCTTACACGAAAATTACATTACTCAAAATACTTGGATGGATTTAGTAAATAATCCATTTTGTGATTGCATTACTTACGAAGACATATTTGTACGAGAAAAAAGAAATTTTATGCAAGCCATAGCTCATGCTGCTGGTTTTACAGAGGAAACTCTTTGTGGCATTGAAGTAGATTTAGATTGTATTGAACATATTTTAACTAGTGCTTCTACACCTGTGGGTATTAGTCCTTTTCATGCAAGGCAGTTCATTAATTATACAGCAAGTACATGCAGACCTGCTTATTTACATATATGCGAAGGTGCTACTAAGTTGAGTGATGGTAGAACAGATACTCAAACAGGAAAATTAGTGAGTTACTTAGTGAGTGATTTTGTTAAAGCAATTTTAGATGTCCTTAATGATATTGATTAGTAAGAGTGAATTTAAAAGATTATTGATTTGAAGATAAAACATAATATTGAAAATCTTATTGTAGGATTTGACTTGGAAACTTTGGATAAGAGCAAAGACATTATATATGCCTTATCAAAAAAATTAAACATTATTTATTTCAATCCTTCTTGGTTAAAATTTGCTATAGAGAATGGTGCAGATTTAGACGCTATAAAAAAATACACTATTGATACTCCTATTTCAAAAGCTATTCCTAATATTTTCAGAAAATTTTATTTGGAAAAATTTAAAGAAAGTTTGGCAACTGGAAAGGTTTGGAGGTTTGATTATGAGTGCTCATCGGCTGAAACATTTAGAACTTTTAATCAAATCACTTATCCTTTAAAAAATGGCGAGGGTTTAATTGTTGTTAATAGAATTAGGGTTGAAATGCCCATGAGTAAAACTAATAGAATTTCAAAAAAAGCCTTAGAGAATAGTTATTTGCATGATACTGGTTTTATTAATCAATGTTCTAATTGCCGTTGTGTGCAAAGTATTAGTGATCCTGAAGTTTGGGATTGGGTGCCAGATTGGGTTAAAGATATGCATCCCAAAACATCACATACCATTTGCCCTGTATGTTACGATTATTATTGGAAGTATTATAAAATAAAATTCAGTCCAAGTGGTTTTTAACTTTAGTGCTCAAAATATTTTTCAAGTGCTTTATATCTATGGCTAAAAATATTTTTTACTTGTTCATCTACAAAGAGTTTTCCTGCAAACCATCCAAATATAGATTTGCCAATATCGTAATGTAGAATATCTGTCATTAAAGTTCCTTCTTCAACTGATTTAAAATGATGTTCATGGTGCCAGATATTGTAAGGCCCTTTTCTTTGTTCATCTACAAAATATTCTTGTTCTTTTATATGGGTAATTTCTGTACACCAATTAATTGAAATATTTAAAAGAGGTTTTATTTTATAAGTAATCATTAATCCTTCATACATTCTTTCTGGAACATCAGAAGTGATTTCAAATACTAAGTCATCTGGAGTTACTTCATTTAAATTTTTTGGAGTGGCAAAAAAATTCCAAGCTTGTTCTAAGCTAATTGGCAATAATTGTTCTTGTACTAATTTTTTCATTTGTTTATTTTCTAAGTATAAATTCTAAAGGAATGTGTAACCTTTTACTCCAAGCATTTTCAGTGTGTGCTTCGCCTACAAATTCTTTGGTCATCCAATTATTAGAAGCAAACCCCTTTTTTTTCATGATATCATCAACAACTAATTGGTAAGGCTTATAAAAGCTATCTAAAGTAGCAGTTCCATAATCGAAATATATGTTATGATTTTTTGGAGATGGAAGATGTTGCTGAAGGTATTGTTGAAAGGCATTTGCAATTTCATTTGTATTTCTTTGTAAACTACCAATCCAGTGAGTTGATAAGCATGCAGCTGCACCAAAAATTTCAGGGTAACTACAAATGGCATACATAGAAATTAAACCACCCATACTAGAACCAGCAATAAAAGTATTTTCTCTGTTAATGAATGTTCTATAAGTCTTATCAATAAAAGGCTTTAGCTCTTCAACAATAAATTTTAAATAATTATCAGCTTGTGCTTTGCCATGTAATTCTTTTTCAATAATACTATCTTGTAAACTTTGGGTTATATAAGAGAGTGGTTTTGCAGGAAAATATTCTGAGTGACGGTATTTACCATTGTTCCAAATACCAACAACAATGGTATTTTTTATTTTATTTTCTTGAAGTAAAGTAGTAATAGTTTCATCAACCTTCCATTCTTGTTTATTCCATGTAGTGTTGCTATCAAAAAGCATTTGACCATCGTGCATGTACAACACAGAAAAAGCTGTTTTGCCATCATAGTTAGCAGGCAACCACACATCTACATTTCTTGCATCAACATATTGACTTGTAAAATTTTCTATACGAATTAATTTTCCACTTTTAACTTTAGGTATTTGTGCAATAGCAACAACATTAATAATTAAAGAAATAATAACTACAAAAAAGCACTTCATAAATCAACTTATTTTTTCTTATTAGTTTTTTCTATATCTCTATTCATTTCTATCATATCAACAGGTTGAGAAAAATCGCCCAATAACCATTTGCTATAATAGTCTGCTAACAACCAAAAAAAGTACTCATTCATATCGGTATATGCATGTCTTTGTCCAGGGAAATTAAAAAAGTCGAATCGCTTATTGGCTTTAATCAATGCATTGGCCATTCTTATTGTGTTAGCAGGATGAACATTATTATCAATATCACCTGTTGTTAATAATAAACGGCCTTTTAAATTACTTGCTAGTTCAGGGTTTTTTTCAATATTATACAAAAAAGTAGTATCTCCTTTTTCGTTTACAGTTTCTTTAACACCATGATGTTTTTCGCTCCACCATCTGTTATAAACTGCATTGTCGTGATTTCCGGAAGATGAAACAGCTACTTTAAAAAAGTCTGGATATACTAGCATTGCAGCAGTACTCATAAAGCCTCCACCAGAATGTCCATGAATACCAACTTTATTAATATCAATGTATGTGTGTCTATCAGCTAATTGTTCAATAGTTGTTTTTTTATCGGCCAAACCATAATCTCTTAAATTACCATAGCCATAATTATGATACCATTTTGATCTGCTTGGATGACCACCTCTATTACCAACAGTAATAACAATAACACCAATTTGTGCTAAGCGATCTGTTCTTGTATTTGGTACAGCAAAAGATTTATTTACAGCTTCTGTTTGTGGACCTGGATAAACATAAGCAACTATAGGATATGTTTTACTACTATCAAAATTGAATGGTTTGTACATTACTCCATATAAATCTGTAATACCATCATCTGCTTTTACGGAAAAGGTTTCAGGAAATTTATATCCAGCAGCTAAAAGATTACTTAAATCAGCTTTTTCTAAATCCATAATTTTTTTACCATCTGAATTATACAAAATAGATGCAGGAGTTGTATTTACTCGAGAAAAATTATTTACAAAAAAAGTATAGTTATCGTTCATTTTAGCAGCATGATCAAAATTGCCGGAGTTCAATAATTTTAATCCTGAGCCATCAAAATTAATTCTATAAAGATGCGTGTAGTAAGGGTCTTCATTATCTTCTCTTCCATTAGCTACAAAATACAGTATTCTTTTCTTATCATCAATTCCTACAATTTCTTCACAATGAAATGAACCATTAGTAATTTGATTTTTTAAATTTCCTAAACTATCGTATAAGTAAAAATGTCCCCAACCATCTCGTTCACTCCATTGAATAAGTTCATTTGTGTTGTTAACAATTCCAAGCTTTTTGGCTTCAACATAGGTATTCATCCTTTCTTCTATCAATACCTTAACTGTACTAGTATTAATGTTTACTTCACAAACATCAATTCTCTTTAAATCTCTGCTTGTTCTATAAAAATAAAACTTGTTGTTAGTGCCTAACCAAACATTTGGTCTATAATCATCGTCTCTGGTATTTACTTTGTTGTTGGCCGACCAAATACTTATATTTTGATCTTTAAATTGTTTAATGTCTAATACTTTTTTCGATTTATCTACCATATTAAATAAATAGACATATTCAATAGGAGATTCTTTTTCACCAGGCATTTGGTATTTATAAGATTCTAAAGTTGGTCGTGGTTCTGCAACACTATTAATCACCCATAGGTCTTTTACTTTTCTAGAATCTATAATATTTTTTACAAAATGTTTTGAATCGGGTGACCATTGTATTTGTGCAGGCTTACGTTTGTTTTTGTTTTTTTCTTTTTCAACATTTGTTTCGTTTTGATAATTACCATATTCAAAATGTTCAACTCCATCAGTAGTAAGTTGATGTTCAACAATGGTTGAGTCGTCTTCATTTTGTAAAGCTTTTTCATAATTGGATTTATCCATCCAATACAAATTGTATTTCTTAGCAAATACTATGGTTTGCCCATCAGGCGACACAGAAGCCCAGCGTGGATTTCGTTTCGGCTTTTTGAATTCTGTTAATTCAACTAACTGCCCAGTGTTTAAGTTGTATTCAAAATAAAAAATCTTCTTTTCTTTTTTGGGTTTGTCGTTAGCTTTTTTATTCGAAGAATCTTTTGCAATTGAGCTGTCTTTCTTTTCAATTTCTTGAGAACTTTTTACTTCAAACTGAATCCAATTTTCATCTTTAATAAAACGTAAACTATCAATTTCTAAATGCTGGGCATCAAAAGGGTCTTTAACTATTTTAGTTATTTCTGCAGCCAGTTTAGCATTATCGAACAGAAGTTTTTTTTCAGCTTTTGTTGGGTCAACGATATACCAGTTTTTACCTTTTGATGTTTCAAATTCGTACCAAAAACGATCACTTTGTTTAAGCCAATGAGGATCTACATTTAAACTAAAAACCATTTTCTCGAGACGTTTTGCTGAAAATTTTGCAGCCAAATTGTAATTGGCTTTACTAGCAGTTTGTTGAGAAAAACAATTTTGAGATATGACGATTAAAGCAATAATTCCAATGTACTTTTTCATTCAGTTTTATTTTGGCAATGAAAATAAGTAATAAATATGTTGCTCAGTTATTGAAATTAGAAAAGAACAGCAGCTTTTGTTTTAAAACATTAATTTTAAAGTTCATTTTTAAAAGTTGAATATGAAGAAGTATATAGTAGCTATTCTGTTATTGAACCTATCTTATATAAACGCCCAAGATTTAAAATATTATTTGCCAGATAGTATTAATTACAACCCATCAATTCCAAAACCTAAAGATATTATTTATCATGAAGTAGGTGAGTGGCATGTTACACATGATAGATTAGTAAACTACATGAAAGCTATTGCTGTTGCAGCTCCTGATAGAGTGAAGTTCGAAACGATTGGGTTTACATATGAAAATAGACCTCAAGTTTTATTAATTATTACTTCAAAAAAAAATCATGATCGGTTAGAAGAAATAAGAAAAGAACATTTGCAATTATCTACTCAAACTACACCAAAAAATATTGAGAATATGCCTGCTATAGTATGGATTGGTCATTCTATTCATGGTAATGAATCAAGTGGTGCCAATGCAAGTTTATTAAGTGCTTATTACCTTGCTGCAGCAGAAGGCAAACAAATTGAAGCGTTATTAGATAATGTAGTTATTCTTTTTGATCCTTCGTTTAATCCTGATGGGCTACAAAGATTTTCTACTTGGGCCAACCAACATAAAAGCAAAAATTTAGTTACCGACCCTAACTCTAGAGAATTTAATGAAGTTTGGCCAGGAGGAAGATTTAATCATTATTGGTTCGATTTAAATCGTGATTGGTTGCCTGCAGTGCATGTTGAGAGTAAGAATAGATTAAAATGGTTTCAAATGTGGAAGCCCAATATTTTAACTGATCATCATGAAATGGGAAGCAATTCTTCTTTCTTTTTTCAACCAGGAGTTCCAACAAGAGTGAATCCTTTAACACCTGAAAAAAATCAAGAACTCACCACTAAAATTGGAAAGTTTCATGCACAGTTTATGGATAGAATTGGCTCTTTATATTTTACAAAAGAAGGGTATGATGATTTTTATTATGGTAAATGTTCTACTTATCCAGACGTGCAAGGTTGTATAGGTATTTTGTTTGAACAAGCTAGCTCTCGTGGTCATGCACAAGAAACCAGCAATGGAATTCTTACATTTCCTTTCACTATAAAAAATCAATTCACTGCAACATTATCAACGCTTGAAGCTGCAAAAAATCTAAGGAAAGAATTATTAGCTTATCAAAAAGAGTTTTATCAGCAATCATCTGCAAGAGCTGCCAATCATTCCATTAAAGCTTATGTATTTGGAGATAAAAAAGATAAAAATAAAACCAAACTTTTTGCTGAAATGTTGATGAGGCATAATATTCAAATCAATCATGTTTCAGACGATTGGGGAGATAAAGATTTTGATAAAGAAAGTTCATATACTATATCTCTTAATCAACCTCAGCATAGTTTAATTCGTGGAATTTTTGATAAAACCTTAGAGTATAAGGATAGCTTATTTTATGATATTACAGCATGGACAATGCCTTTAGCTTTTGGAATCAACTATAAAGAAATAGCAGAAAACAGAATAGGTAAAAAGGTGGATGTTTTAAGAGAAGTGAAAGGAGAAGTTGTAAGTAAAAAATCATCTTATGGATATCTAATTGAGTGGGATGATTTCTATGCCCCTGCAGCATTAAATGAGATGTTGAATGATGATATAATAGTTAAAGTAGCCACAAATACATTCGAAATTTCTACCAATAATTCTAATAAAAAATTTAACTATGGTACTTTATTGATTCCTGTGCAGCTTCAAAAAATTAATCAAGAAAAATTAGCTGATAAATTACAACTAATAGCTGAAAAGTATAAAATTAGAATACAAGCTGTTGAATCAGGCAATGCTATTACTGGCTCTGATTTAGGAAGCAATAAGTTTATCACTATTACTAAACCATCTATTGCAATGTTAGTAGGCACTGGTGTTAATGCTACTGATGCTGGAGAGGTATGGCATGTTTTAGATCAAAGAATGAATATGAATGTTTCTCAATTAGAAATTGGAATGTTTAATAGAATTAATCTTTCTAAATACAATACTTTAATCATGGTTGGAGGTTCTTATGGCGATTTAAATAAAGAAAAATTAAAAGCTTGGGTTCAAGCAGGAGGAACATTAATATTAACCGAAGAAGCAGTGAGTTGGTCTGCCCAAAATGGAATTAGCGATATTAAATTAAAGAAAATAAAATCTGCAGTAGATAGTACAAAAAGAGATGCTTATATTAATAGAGATCAGGTTGAAGGAGCTCAACAATTAAATGGAGCCATTTTTGGTGCAGAAGCAGATTTAACACATCCATTAGCTTATGGTTATAATAATAAAACTGTAAGTATGTTTAAAAGCAATAAAGTGTTTATGGAAAAAAGTAAGAATCCTTATGCCACACCATTTTATTATAATACTAATCCTTTGCAAAGTGGTTGGTTGAGTAAAGAAAATACAGAAGCTATTAAAAACACAGCATCAGTAATAGTGAATACTCTAGGAAGTGGAAGGGTTATCAATATTGCTGACAATCCTAATTTCAGAGGGTTTTGGTTAGGTGGCAATAAATTATTTATGAATGCCATTTTCTTTGGAAGAATCATTGATGCAGCAAGTGGAAGAATGGAGGAGTAAGTTTATAAAATATTAGCTAGAAGTTGTATTTTTTGTTCCAATCTTATCTTTTTACAAAGAAAAATATATTTCGAATATTTTGTTTATTTCGTTTAATATGCGATATAACTAATAAAATATAACTATGAGAGTATTAGAGCAAATAAGAAAACCTTCAAAACTTGATCAAAAAATTGCAAGCGAATCTTACAATGTTTTAGCTTCAGTTATAGAACAAATTAACTCTGAACAGCCAGAAATTGAAATTGAAGAAACAAGTGAGAAAATTAAGATTCCGTTAAGTGCTTTAAAACTTTTAGGTGATATTTTAAAAGCTATGGGTCAGGGTAAATTAATTTCACTTGTTCCTATTGCCACTGAAGTAACTACTCAATCTGCTGCTGAAATTCTTGGTTGTTCAAGACCTCATTTAGTAAAGCTACTTGAAGAAGGAAAGATAGCGTTTACTAAAGTTGGAAAGCATAGAAGAATAAAATTTGATGACAATATGAAGTTTAGAGGAAAAATGAAGGAACAACAAAAACAAAACATTATTGATATAATGAATTTAGACGAAGAAACTGGTTTATATAATTCATAGTGTTCGATTTACAGTTGTTTTAGATACTAATGTTGTTTATCCTGTAATTATTAGAGATATTCTATTTTGTTTGCCTACTATGACCTTTATACTTCAAAATGGAGTGAACATATATTCGATGAATGGAAAAGAGTAATGATTGAAAAAGGAGTTTTGGAGGAAGAAGCAGACAAAAGAATAGCAAAGGCAAATTCAGCGTTCCCAGATGCTTTAGTTACATAAATTAATATTTTATAAAATTACTTTATTAAACACTTGTGCCAATTAAAGAAACATATATACTTAATTAAATTAGTTGAGAGCAATAATAGTATTCATATTAAGTAATCCAATTGCAGTTTTGTAATAAACTTAACAACATGAAAAAAAACATCAAATCAAATTCTCGTAAAAGAACAATTTACTAAATTTATTCAAGCTTCGATTTCGGGAAGGCGATTAGCAAATACAGGGAAAAAAGTATCTAAGGGTACTATTAAAAATTACCAATTTACATTTCAACTTTT
>JGI24126J20157_1000123_pt1 | contig 39596 bp, 10 predicted proteins | sample SubbioR12Aug_8Ca_FD_20157 | JGI IMG/M metagenome (IMG submission 20157)
GGTGGATCAGATCGTCAGCGATGCTGCCGCTCTGGCGGCGGAAGCGGCCGCGGCGGTGATCACGGGAGGCCTGCGCCAGGACGAGAACGGCCGCTGGAAGGTGGGGGAGGGTGCGCCCTCCACTGAGCGGCTGAAGCCGCTCTGGAGGCATCTGCGCCCCGCTCTGGAGCGCGTGGCGCGCTGGTGGGTCGGCGTCCGGGGGAAAGTCGACGCGCTGCCCGATCCGGAGCGGCAAGGGTTCTTCGAAGGCGTGCGACCGGATGATGAGGGGGATGACGGTCTGGGATGGGGATGAGCCCTTCCAAATCATCGGGAAGATGATTACATTACGTTTGTGTATACAAATACGGCGACTGGCCCAATGAAGATTGCAGGTTTTGATTGGGATAACGGGAATTGGCCAAAATGCGGAAAGCATGGGCTGACCCAGACCGAGATCGAAGAGATCTTTGCCGGTACCCCGGCTGTTCTCGCAGACCCCTTTCCGGAAGAGGCGCGGATGCGCGCCATCGGAAAGTCAGCCGCCGGTCGGTATGTGTTCGTGGTGTTCATGCTGCGAGAAATCGACGGTCAGACAAAGCTGCGCCCCATCAGCGCCCGTTACATGCACCAGAAGGAGATCGCGCATTATGAAGGCACATCCTAAGCCCTTTCCGCCCCTCCACAGCGATGAAGAGGCGGAGCAATTCGTGGATACTGTGGATCTGTCCGAGTATGATTTGTCCGTGTTCAAGCCGATGCGGTTCGAGATCGAGCCCAAGGCCGCGTCGCTGAACATGCGACTGCCCGCCTCTCTGTTGGATGCGGTGAAAGCCAAGGCCAAGGCCAGCGGTCTTCCCTACACGCGGTATGTGCGCATGCTGCTGGAGGCAGATATCGCACGCCCGAGGTGATCAGCGTCCGAAGAGCTTGGCGAGGATTCCTGCGGGCCGTGAGGCGAGGGTCTTCGCCTGTCGCTGCCAGGCATCACGCTCCGCCTTGAGGGCCGAAACCATCTCATCTAGGGCCGCGAGACGCGCGTTGGCAGCCGCCAGACGCTCTCGGGCTTCCTGACCTGCGGCGATCGCCGCCTTCAGCTCTGTCTGAAGGGCCTCCATCTCGATCTGATCGGGTGTCGGCGCAGGGGTTGCCGGCTTGCTTTCCGCCCGGGTGATTGTGCGCTCCATCCAGTCCAGGAGGTCTGAGTGTTCGATAGCCCAGTGGCCGCTGTTCTTCTTGACGCCGACCAGATCACCGGAGGTCAGGGCTCTGGAGATCATTGTCCGGGACACCCCGGCTATGCTTGCCGCTTTTGCGGGCGAAAGAGCCATGAATCGGCAGCCTTCTGAACGGTTTTGCGCACTATTTCACGGTGTGCATTTCTGGTTTATCTCGGAATAACACAGTTTTGGGCGGTTTTATTCACTTTGTGACATTACAAAGTGTGCATGGTCTGCTCGCTACGTTTCATATCCGGCCCACCTTGGCGCAGAAGTTCGAGAAGGCTTTCTCGATGTTGCTGGCGTCGAGCGCCATGCCCTTCGAAGTGCACCATGCGCGGAATTTCTCGGCAATCATGGTGTTGTCCATGTTGCAGCCCACAGCCCGCTTCGTGGTCTTCCAGTGCTCGTCAAACTCGATGCCCCCAGAGGCGGGGAAGGCCCGGACAGGGATTTCTGCCGTGCCGTTCTGGCGGGCTTTCCGGCCCACCTTCGGGCGGTCCAGTTCGCGCTTGGCTTCCAGTTTCTGGTCGACCGGCTTTTCTTCCCAGGAGATTGTCACGCTGGCGACGGTACGCCCAACCTTGTGCGGGGTCGCCGTCAGCGTCAGGCGTGACGTCTGGTTGATCTCTGCAAGGGCGGGCTGAATGACATCCCGATTCAGGTTGGCAAACCGTTCAATCTTGCCGTCGGTCACGCCGAGCACGGCCCGCAGTTCTGCCACGGAGAAGGTCTTGCTGGTGATGTGATCGAGGTTCACAAGACTGGCGATGTGCTGAAACAGCAGGATCGAGTACTTCGAGGAGAGGGCGAAGACGGTCTGTCGATCGAGGATCGCCCAATGGCAGGATTTCTCGGCCATTTCGCGGAATGCCCTGCCAAACCACCACGCTACCAAGATGTCATCGCTGACATCGTGGCGGTAATCCAGCTTGGCCTGATCCAGGAACCCGCCGATGATCTCGCACTGGGCTTCGGTGTCGTCGAAGACAATCACCGCCCCGCGCAGTTCTACGAACAATTTCCGCAGTGTGGCGCGGGTGTGGTTCCGCATCCCGTCGATCTTCTTGATGTCGGCCATCCGGAGCTCATGCCGGACATCCTCGGCCATGCGGCCCCCCGCCTTTCCGATCAGAAGGTGCATCAGCTTGAGGGCCTCCGCCCCCGGTGGGTTCTCGATGTAAACCCCTCGCGCCACCTCCGCCGGAAGCACGGTCCTGGCCTCGTCGAAGGCGCGGTCAGCAGCGATTTGTGTGGTCCTAATCATGGTAGATTTTTAAGTGAGAAAAATCCTACCAGTCAACATGCGTTTCAGTCCCCATATCCTACTTTTCAGTCCCCATATCCTACTTTTCAGTCCCCATATCCTACTTTAAATGATGTAATCATTTGATAATTAAAGTAAAATTATCCCTGAACTTATAGAACTTATAGAACAAGAAGGGAGCAAGCTCCCATTTGTCAAAAAAGCAGGATGATTTTGGGGCCTTCTGGACCATATCAAGCACTCCTCGAACCCTGAACGACCAATGATGAGGTATGGTTTTCCCCAGATGACTTCCCGGAAAAACGTGTCATAGGATCAGGTTTGTAGTTTGAAGGATTCCGGGATGCGCCTGTTCGTATTTTCTTTTGCGATGCTGATCGCCGTATCTGGCGGGGCTTTGGCGCAGTCTGTTCTTGAACGTGTGCTCGGGCAGATCGACGACACTGGCAACTTCGCCCAAGTCAACGGGGTCTACGCGAACATCGCGGAATCAGTCGGCGCGGTTTTCACGACCACAACGACTTCAACTGCAGCTTATGTCCCAACCGGCAGTGAAGTGCTGTATGAGGTAGCGAATTACAATGACGAAGGCCCAAACTGGACGCCCGTTCTGACTGTTACGTATGACATGCTGGGTACATCGGGAACCGTCTCATGGTTTGGGGTAGATATCGATTACACCATCAGCGCAGATGGTCGCATCACCCTCGATCCAGCCGGTGCTCTAGCAGGAACGTATGACATCTTTGCTCCGAATACGATTTGGACTGATGGAAGCAATCTGGAGAGATTCGTTGTTCCAACCACTCTCACCGGAACCAGCGCGACAGCCTATGCAGACGGTGCAGGGTGGTATCCCGATGGGCTGGGGGGATATTATTACCTGTTACCAACAGTAGCTGGCGATCTGGGCTATGATGCATTTGTCGGAGATGCTGTTACGGAAACAACAACTTCGTATGTTTCCACAGTCATTGACGGTTCGATCACGAACCTGATCACGGGCGTGACGGCTGCGACGGCTGAGGCTGTCTCGGGAGCCGGCTCGGCGACGGTGTTCAGCATGCCGACTGTCGATCTGGGTGACATGTCGACGACAGTTCTGGGTGGGGTCAACACGGGTGAGATCACCCTCGGGGTGAACTCCGCTGTGGACGAGGCTGGCACCACGACGACCCGGGCGATTTCGGCCGCTGTGGCGCAGATCGGCGGCTCTTCGGACGCGGGCGCGCTGGTCCTGAACGTGGCACATAACGCCTCTGCGGTGAATGGGGCGATCCAGAACACCATGACGGCAGTGAACGGCTCGATCGGCTCGGCCAGCACCACGGCGCTTGGTGCGGTCAACACCGGGACCATCACCTCGGGCGTCAATGCGGCGATGCAGGGCATCGTCGGCATGACCGGACAGGCGTCGTCCGGGCTGTAAGCCATCCCGAACAGGGGCCGGGACTATGGCGAACGCAGTGCGCAGGCGGGGTTTCGAAAGGGCCGGTCCCCTTCGGTTGGGAGTTTCGAAAGAGGGGCGCAGCATCCCTCTTCGCCGGAGAGGGGATAACAGCGTTATTCCCTAGTAGGTTAGGCGATGAGGGAGCTATTCCTCACGCGCTATTCGCCTGATTTTGGATTTTCATACCCTGTTGCGATCATGATGGAAACAGAGGTTTCCATCATGACACTGACCCATTTCAAGGAAAACGAGCGCCAAGCGAACCCTAGGGCTGCCATGGTCCGGGTCGAGATCCGGGATGCTCAAGGATACGCCAACCAGCGCCGCCACGATCTGCGCATCGGGGCGCAGCCGGCCTACGTTAATCCTGACCCACCAGAGCCCAACCCAGTCTTCATCCTGCCCATGACAACCGCCGAGATCAAGGGGCTTGCGAAAGAGCGCCGGGCGCAGCGCGACACCACACGGGCGATGAAGAGCAACGCCGGTATCGCGGTGATCGGGATCATCGGTTTCGGGGTCGAAGCGCAGAAGATGTTCGAGGCCCTTGGTCCGGAGGGGCAGGAACAGGCTGGGGTCTGATGCCGGAGAGTGCAGAATAGTACGCTAAGGACTGGGATCATCGTTTTGGCCATCTGTACTCGCCGGTGAGAAGGATGTGGGCCCATCCGAGCGGTGAGATGTGTGCCAGAAGGTTTGGCGAGCAGTCCAGACCGGCGCGACGGCGGCTGTTGCCTGCATGCCCGAGATGCTTGGTGTTCCAGTAGATAATAATCGCAGCGAGCAGGTTCAGGCCGGCCATGCGGAAGTGCTGACCTTCGGCGGTTCGGTCGCGGATTTCCCCTTGGCGACCGATGCGCAGGGCATTTTTCAGGGCGTGGTGTGCCTCACCCTTGTTCAGGCCGATCTGTGCGCGGCGCTGCATGTCCGCATCGAGCAGCCATTCCACAATGAACAGAGTCCGTTCCACCCGTCCGATTTCGCGCAAGGCCACCGCCAGTTCATGCTGTCGGGGGTAGGCTGCGAACTTCCGCAATAACTGGCTCGGGGGCATAACCCCTGTCGCCATGGTGGCCGCGCTGCGCAGGATGTCGGGCCAGTTTGCCGCGATGAGCGGCTCCTTGATCTTGCCGCCGATCAGCCCCTTCAGTTCCTTGGGGCAGCCCGCCGGATCGAAGAGGTAAAGGCGCTTCGATGGCAGGTCGCGAATACGCGGAATGAACTGGAAGCCCAGCAGGGCGGTGACCGCGAAGACATGATCTGTGAATCCGCCGGTGTCGGCGTATTGCTCGCGGATCTTTTGGCCGGCATCGGTCATCAGCAGACCGTCGAGGATGTAGGGCGCCTCATTCACCGTGGCCGGGATGGTCTGGGTGGCGAAGGGCCCGAACTGGTCGGAGACATGGGTGTAGGCTTTCAGCCCTGGTTCCTGGCCGTACTTGGCGTTGATCAGGTTCATCGCCTCGCCGTGGCGAGTGGTGGGAAAGAACTGCCCATCACTGGATGCGGTTTGTCCGGCACCCCAGAAGCGGGCCATCGGCAAGGAGGACTGCGCCTCGATCACCTTTGCCAGCGCTCGGGACATGGCCTCGCCGTCAACATGCCATCGCGACAGGCGGGAGAGCTGGAAGTAATCGTGGGTGTTGGTTGCTCCGGCCATTTTGCTGAGGCCGAGGTTCAGCCCTTCGGCAAGCAGCACGTTCAGAAGGCCGATCCTGTCCTTGCACGGCACGCCTGTGTTCAGATGTGTGAAGGTTTCGGTGAATCCGACCTCGTCATCCACCTCCAGCAACAGATCCGTGACCCTGATTTCCGGCAGGCGCTTGTAGAGGTCGAGGACCATGGCATCGGCTTCTTCGGGAACCGCGGCGGTCAGACGGTCGATCTTCAGCACACCATCCTCGATCGACCCGCCCGGAATAGCACCCGCCTTTGCGGCGCGCGCCAGTCGGTGCAAGGCGTCAGACATGCGCGCCTTGCGGTCGGCGAGCCAGGTGTTGGGTTCAAGCGGCATGGCAAGCTTCGGCGCGGCGCGGGCGACCTCTGCGGGAACCAGCGCCTCCTTCAAGTCGCCATACCGCCGAGAGTGGGCGAGCCAGACATCGCCCGAACGGAAGGCTTCGCGCAGATGAAACAGTACCGCGACTTCCCACAGGCGGCCCCCGTCATCCTCGCCGCCAAGGTGGCGCTGCCATTTTGATCCTCGACGCAGGAAGGCCAAGGGACGCACGGGCGTCACATCCGTGCCCGCAACGATCTTGCTCGCCGCCAACAATGGATCCGCCACGGGCGCGGCGCGGATGTCGAGTGCCCGCAGCATGCGCGGTGCGTAGCGGCGGAAGCGATGATATCCATGGCCGACATGGGCCAACGGATCGGCGGCAAGGGTGTCGGTCAACTGGGCCGCTGTCGCGACCAGCCCCTTGAGCGACAGCCAGCCACCGGCATTGCCGACCGCCTCCTCGAGCGACGCGCGATCTTCATGGGCCTCGAGCAATGCAGAACCCAGGGCCGCGAAGGACTGCAAGGTGTCCTTCAGCGCCGCCTTGGCATCTTCCGCACGGGCATCACATCGGGATTTCGCCTCACGCCAGGTCTTGCCGACGATCCGGTCATGGGTTTCCACAATAGCGTCGGCAATGGCGCTGCGCCATTCCAACGCGCAGACGGCAAGGATGGCGAGGCGGCGGTCGTCCGAGATGTCCCGCAAGTCGCCCGCAAAGTACCGCTCACCCTGCCTGCGCAGCCGGGCAATCCGGTGGGGCGGCACCTCGGCTAAGGCCGCTTCATCAAGCCCGATGCCCTGGAGGAACTCCAGCCGGTCTAGAAGACGGTTCATGTCGGCCGAATTCTGCCCGACTTCGAATTGACGCAACCAGACAAACCGCGTGACCGAGCCGCCAGAATCTTCTGTCAGCAAGGCGTCGAGACGCGCCCGCATGGCATCGACCAGCCGCCCCGCGATCCGAGATGCGATCCGCCGCTCTGCGACGACCAGCGCATCTGCGCAAAGGCGCTCAATGATCGTGACACCGGGCAGAATGGTCTGGGTCGCCCGGCACTGCTCGACAAAGCGCCGGGCCAGATCGTCGTTGGACCGCGACGCCTCGGCTGCATCTTCCAACCAAGCCTTCAGATCCCGCGACCCTCGGCCCGTGAACATCTTGTAACCGTACAGCGCTCGCAGGACTTGCAGATGTTCACGGCGGGTTTCCTCACGCATTGCATAATCTGCCAGATCATCGGGCTTCAGGCCGAGTTGCGCGGCGATGAAGCGGCTTACCGCCAGAGGGATCACCTCGCCAGGTCCCAGCAGACGACCGGGATATCGCAACGCGCAAAGTTGCAGGGCAAAGCCGAAGCGGTTGTGTGGACGGCGTCGGGCGCGGATGATTTCCAGGTCATCGTCCGACAGCGTGTAGTGGTGCAGCATCGCTGCCTCAACGGCAGGCAGATCGAACATTGCGGCACGTTGCCGGTCAGTCAGCACTGTGCGATGTGCCATATATCTTTTTCTTTCCAAGTATGGTTTGTGATATTTTGTTTTTGGTATTTGATAAGGAACAAGGATGATGTCGAAAAGCGCCGCCCGCACGAATATTTCTCAAACGAACGTTTGTGAAACATGTTGATCGGCTACGCACGCATCTCAAAGGCTGACGGGTCACAGTCCCTCGATCTCCAACGCGATGCCCTGATCGCCGCCGGAGTACCCGTAGAACGCATCTACGAAGACCAGGCATCCGGTGCGCGCGATGACCGTCCAGGTCTGGAGGCCTGCCTGCGGTCATTGCGGGAAGGGGATGTTCTCGTTGTCTGGAAGCTGGATAGACTCGGGCGCACGCTGACCCACTTGGTCAACACGGTGCGCGACCTGTCAGATCGCGGCATCGGACTGCGCGTGCTAACCGGTCAAGGCGCTGAAATCGACACCACCACCTCAGCAGGTCGCATGATCTTCGGTATCTTCGCGACGCTGGCTGAGTTCGAGCGGGACCTGATCAGGGAGCGCACCATGGCTGGCCTTGCCGCCGCCCGGGCGCGTGGTCGAAAAGGCGGGAGGAAGTTCGCCCTGACAAAGGCTCAGGTCCGGCTCGCGCAAGCCGCCATGGCGAATAGAGACACCTCTGTTGCCGCCCTCGCGGCCGAGCTCGGCGTCAAATCCGTGACCCTCTATCGCTACGTCGATGCCAACGGAAACCTTCGCGATCACGGAAAGCGTGTTCTGTCGGCTTAGCGTACTATTTTGCACTCTCCGGCATCAGACCCCAGGCTCTGCGCGCGGCTGTGACGCGTGTAGCGGCAGATCTGAAGACCACGGTGACCGGTCTTGTCCTGCATCTCGATGAAAGCGCCAGGCACGCGCATTTCAGCCTGTGCGGCTATGACGTGGCCGGAGAGCCCCTGTCCACCTGGATGGGGCGTGGGGTGCTCAGGGAGCTTCAGACGGCCCTCCACGAGGCGCTGAGGGCTTTTATGCCCGATCTGGAGCGGGGACGGTCCCGCAAGGTCCGTGCTGAGGCTGGTGCGGCCCCTCATGAGCTGGTGAACCGATCTGTGGATGAGCTTCACATCGATCTGCCCTTCGAGATCGCGGAGAAGCGCAAGGAGCTGGCCGAGCTCGAAGAGAAGATCCGGACCAACGAGGCTCGGGCTGAGAGGGCGCGCGCCAAGGCCGAGGCGGATGACGACCGCGCGGCAAAGGCCCTGAAGAACGCCGAGGCTTACGAGCGGCGGGCCTCAGACGCCCGGGAGAAGGCCGGGGGGCTGGAGGCGCAGGTTCGGACCCTGGAGGGCCGTCTGGAGGCCCTCCAGACGGCGAAGACGGTGGCCGAGGACGAGCGGGACCGGGCCCAGGAGGTGGTCAGGGCCGCTGAGTCGCGCGCAGCCACGGCTGAGGCACGGCTCCGGGAGGTGGATCAGATCGTCAGCGATGCTGCCGCTCTGGCGGCGGAAGCGGCCGCGGCGGTGATCACGGGAGGCCTGCGCCAGGACGAGAACGGCCGCTGGAAGGTGGGGGAGGGTGCGCCCTCCACTGAGCGGCTGAAGCCGCTCTGGAGGCATCTGCGCCCCGCTCTGGAGCGCGTGGCGCGCTGGTGGGTCGGCGTCCGGGGGAAAGTCGACGCGCTGCCCGATCCGGAGCGGCAAGGGTTCTTCGAAGGCGTGCGACCGGATGATGAGGGGGATGACGGTCTGGGATGGGGATGAGCCCTTCCAAATCATCGGGAAGATGATTACATTACGTTTGTGTATACAAATACGGCGACTGGCCCAATGAAGATTGCAGGTTTTGATTGGGATAACGGGAATTGGCCAAAATGCGGAAAGCATGGGCTGACCCAGACCGAGATCGAAGAGATCTTTGCCGGTACCCCGGCTGTTCTCGCAGACCCCTTTCCGGAAGAGGCGCGGATGCGCGCCATCGGAAAGTCAGCCGCCGGTCGGTATGTGTTCGTGGTGTTCATGCTGCGAGAAATCGACGGTCAGACAAAGCTGCGCCCCATCAGCGCCCGTTACATGCACCAGAAGGAGATCGCGCATTATGAAGGCACATCCTAAGCCCTTTCCGCCCCTCCACAGCGATGAAGAGGCGGAGCAATTCGTGGATACTGTGGATCTGTCCGAGTATGATTTGTCCGTGTTCAAGCCGATGCGGTTCGAGATCGAGCCCAAGGCCGCGTCGCTGAACATGCGACTGCCCGCCTCTCTGTTGGATGCGGTGAAAGCCAAGGCCAAGGCCAGCGGTCTTCCCTACACGCGGTATGTGCGCATGCTGCTGGAGGCAGATATCGCACGCCCGAGGTGATCAGCGTCCGAAGAGCTTGGCGAGGATTCCTGCGGGCCGTGAGGCGAGGGTCTTCGCCTGTCGCTGCCAGGCATCACGCTCCGCCTTGAGGGCCGAAACCATCTCATCTAGGGCCGCGAGACGCGCGTTGGCAGCCGCCAGACGCTCTCGGGCTTCCTGACCTGCGGCGATCGCCGCCTTCAGCTCTGTCTGAAGGGCCTCCATCTCGATCTGATCGGGTGTCGGCGCAGGGGTTGCCGGCTTGCTTTCCGCCCGGGTGATTGTGCGCTCCATCCAGTCCAGGAGGTCTGAGTGTTCGATAGCCCAGTGGCCGCTGTTCTTCTTGACGCCGACCAGATCACCGGAGGTCAGGGCTCTGGAGATCATTGTCCGGGACACCCCGGCTATGCTTGCCGCTTTTGCGGGCGAAAGAGCCATGAATCGGCAGCCTTCTGAACGGTTTTGCGCACTATTTCACGGTGTGCATTTCTGGTTTATCTCGGAATAACACAGTTTTGGGCGGTTTTATTCACTTTGTGACATTACAAAGTGTGCATGGTCTGCTCGCTACGTTTCATATCCGGCCCACCTTGGCGCAGAAGTTCGAGAAGGCTTTCTCGATGTTGCTGGCGTCGAGCGCCATGCCCTTCGAAGTGCACCATGCGCGGAATTTCTCGGCAATCATGGTGTTGTCCATGTTGCAGCCCACAGCCCGCTTCGTGGTCTTCCAGTGCTCGTCAAACTCGATGCCCCCAGAGGCGGGGAAGGCCCGGACAGGGATTTCTGCCGTGCCGTTCTGGCGGGCTTTCCGGCCCACCTTCGGGCGGTCCAGTTCGCGCTTGGCTTCCAGTTTCTGGTCGACCGGCTTTTCTTCCCAGGAGATTGTCACGCTGGCGACGGTACGCCCAACCTTGTGCGGGGTCGCCGTCAGCGTCAGGCGTGACGTCTGGTTGATCTCTGCAAGGGCGGGCTGAATGACATCCCGATTCAGGTTGGCAAACCGTTCAATCTTGCCGTCGGTCACGCCGAGCACGGCCCGCAGTTCTGCCACGGAGAAGGTCTTGCTGGTGATGTGATCGAGGTTCACAAGACTGGCGATGTGCTGAAACAGCAGGATCGAGTACTTCGAGGAGAGGGCGAAGACGGTCTGTCGATCGAGGATCGCCCAATGGCAGGATTTCTCGGCCATTTCGCGGAATGCCCTGCCAAACCACCACGCTACCAAGATGTCATCGCTGACATCGTGGCGGTAATCCAGCTTGGCCTGATCCAGGAACCCGCCGATGATCTCGCACTGGGCTTCGGTGTCGTCGAAGACAATCACCGCCCCGCGCAGTTCTACGAACAATTTCCGCAGTGTGGCGCGGGTGTGGTTCCGCATCCCGTCGATCTTCTTGATGTCGGCCATCCGGAGCTCATGCCGGACATCCTCGGCCATGCGGCCCCCCGCCTTTCCGATCAGAAGGTGCATCAGCTTGAGGGCCTCCGCCCCCGGTGGGTTCTCGATGTAAACCCCTCGCGCCACCTCCGCCGGAAGCACGGTCCTGGCCTCGTCGAAGGCGCGGTCAGCAGCGATTTGTGTGGTCCTAATCATGGTAGATTTTTAAGTGAGAAAAATCCTACCAGTCAACATGCGTTTCAGTCCCCATATCCTACTTTTCAGTCCCCATATCCTACTTTTCAGTCCCCATATCCTACTTTAAATGATGTAATCATTTGATAATTAAAGTAAAATTATCCCTGAACTTATAGAACTTATAGAACAAGAAGGGAGCAAGCTCCCATTTGTCAAAAAAGCAGGATGATTTTGGGGCCTTCTGGACCATATCAAGCACTCCTCGAACCCTGAACGACCAATGATGAGGTATGGTTTTCCCCAGATGACTTCCCGGAAAAACGTGTCATAGGATCAGGTTTGTAGTTTGAAGGATTCCGGGATGCGCCTGTTCGTATTTTCTTTTGCGATGCTGATCGCCGTATCTGGCGGGGCTTTGGCGCAGTCTGTTCTTGAACGTGTGCTCGGGCAGATCGACGACACTGGCAACTTCGCCCAAGTCAACGGGGTCTACGCGAACATCGCGGAATCAGTCGGCGCGGTTTTCACGACCACAACGACTTCAACTGCAGCTTATGTCCCAACCGGCAGTGAAGTGCTGTATGAGGTAGCGAATTACAATGACGAAGGCCCAAACTGGACGCCCGTTCTGACTGTTACGTATGACATGCTGGGTACATCGGGAACCGTCTCATGGTTTGGGGTAGATATCGATTACACCATCAGCGCAGATGGTCGCATCACCCTCGATCCAGCCGGTGCTCTAGCAGGAACGTATGACATCTTTGCTCCGAATACGATTTGGACTGATGGAAGCAATCTGGAGAGATTCGTTGTTCCAACCACTCTCACCGGAACCAGCGCGACAGCCTATGCAGACGGTGCAGGGTGGTATCCCGATGGGCTGGGGGGATATTATTACCTGTTACCAACAGTAGCTGGCGATCTGGGCTATGATGCATTTGTCGGAGATGCTGTTACGGAAACAACAACTTCGTATGTTTCCACAGTCATTGACGGTTCGATCACGAACCTGATCACGGGCGTGACGGCTGCGACGGCTGAGGCTGTCTCGGGAGCCGGCTCGGCGACGGTGTTCAGCATGCCGACTGTCGATCTGGGTGACATGTCGACGACAGTTCTGGGTGGGGTCAACACGGGTGAGATCACCCTCGGGGTGAACTCCGCTGTGGACGAGGCTGGCACCACGACGACCCGGGCGATTTCGGCCGCTGTGGCGCAGATCGGCGGCTCTTCGGACGCGGGCGCGCTGGTCCTGAACGTGGCACATAACGCCTCTGCGGTGAATGGGGCGATCCAGAACACCATGACGGCAGTGAACGGCTCGATCGGCTCGGCCAGCACCACGGCGCTTGGTGCGGTCAACACCGGGACCATCACCTCGGGCGTCAATGCGGCGATGCAGGGCATCGTCGGCATGACCGGACAGGCGTCGTCCGGGCTGTAAGCCATCCCGAACAGGGGCCGGGACTATGGCGAACGCAGTGCGCAGGCGGGGTTTCGAAAGGGCCGGTCCCCTTCGGTTGGGAGTTTCGAAAGAGGGGCGCAGCATCCCTCTTCGCCGGAGAGGGGATAACAGCGTTATTCCCTAGTAGGTTAGGCGATGAGGGAGCTATTCCTCACGCGCTATTCGCCTGATTTTGGATTTTCATACCCTGTTGCGATCATGATGGAAACAGAGGTTTCCATCATGACACTGACCCATTTCAAGGAAAACGAGCGCCAAGCGAACCCTAGGGCTGCCATGGTCCGGGTCGAGATCCGGGATGCTCAAGGATACGCCAACCAGCGCCGCCACGATCTGCGCATCGGGGCGCAGCCGGCCTACGTTAATCCTGACCCACCAGAGCCCAACCCAGTCTTCATCCTGCCCATGACAACCGCCGAGATCAAGGGGCTTGCGAAAGAGCGCCGGGCGCAGCGCGACACCACACGGGCGATGAAGAGCAACGCCGGTATCGCGGTGATCGGGATCATCGGTTTCGGGGTCGAAGCGCAGAAGATGTTCGAGGCCCTTGGTCCGGAGGGGCAGGAACAGGCTGGGGTCTGATGCCGGAGAGTGCAGAATAGTACGCTAAGGACTGGGATCATCGTTTTGGCCATCTGTACTCGCCGGTGAGAAGGATGTGGGCCCATCCGAGCGGTGAGATGTGTGCCAGAAGGTTTGGCGAGCAGTCCAGACCGGCGCGACGGCGGCTGTTGCCTGCATGCCCGAGATGCTTGGTGTTCCAGTAGATAATAATCGCAGCGAGCAGGTTCAGGCCGGCCATGCGGAAGTGCTGACCTTCGGCGGTTCGGTCGCGGATTTCCCCTTGGCGACCGATGCGCAGGGCATTTTTCAGGGCGTGGTGTGCCTCACCCTTGTTCAGGCCGATCTGTGCGCGGCGCTGCATGTCCGCATCGAGCAGCCATTCCACAATGAACAGAGTCCGTTCCACCCGTCCGATTTCGCGCAAGGCCACCGCCAGTTCATGCTGTCGGGGGTAGGCTGCGAACTTCCGCAATAACTGGCTCGGGGGCATAACCCCTGTCGCCATGGTGGCCGCGCTGCGCAGGATGTCGGGCCAGTTTGCCGCGATGAGCGGCTCCTTGATCTTGCCGCCGATCAGCCCCTTCAGTTCCTTGGGGCAGCCCGCCGGATCGAAGAGGTAAAGGCGCTTCGATGGCAGGTCGCGAATACGCGGAATGAACTGGAAGCCCAGCAGGGCGGTGACCGCGAAGACATGATCTGTGAATCCGCCGGTGTCGGCGTATTGCTCGCGGATCTTTTGGCCGGCATCGGTCATCAGCAGACCGTCGAGGATGTAGGGCGCCTCATTCACCGTGGCCGGGATGGTCTGGGTGGCGAAGGGCCCGAACTGGTCGGAGACATGGGTGTAGGCTTTCAGCCCTGGTTCCTGGCCGTACTTGGCGTTGATCAGGTTCATCGCCTCGCCGTGGCGAGTGGTGGGAAAGAACTGCCCATCACTGGATGCGGTTTGTCCGGCACCCCAGAAGCGGGCCATCGGCAAGGAGGACTGCGCCTCGATCACCTTTGCCAGCGCTCGGGACATGGCCTCGCCGTCAACATGCCATCGCGACAGGCGGGAGAGCTGGAAGTAATCGTGGGTGTTGGTTGCTCCGGCCATTTTGCTGAGGCCGAGGTTCAGCCCTTCGGCAAGCAGCACGTTCAGAAGGCCGATCCTGTCCTTGCACGGCACGCCTGTGTTCAGATGTGTGAAGGTTTCGGTGAATCCGACCTCGTCATCCACCTCCAGCAACAGATCCGTGACCCTGATTTCCGGCAGGCGCTTGTAGAGGTCGAGGACCATGGCATCGGCTTCTTCGGGAACCGCGGCGGTCAGACGGTCGATCTTCAGCACACCATCCTCGATCGACCCGCCCGGAATAGCACCCGCCTTTGCGGCGCGCGCCAGTCGGTGCAAGGCGTCAGACATGCGCGCCTTGCGGTCGGCGAGCCAGGTGTTGGGTTCAAGCGGCATGGCAAGCTTCGGCGCGGCGCGGGCGACCTCTGCGGGAACCAGCGCCTCCTTCAAGTCGCCATACCGCCGAGAGTGGGCGAGCCAGACATCGCCCGAACGGAAGGCTTCGCGCAGATGAAACAGTACCGCGACTTCCCACAGGCGGCCCCCGTCATCCTCGCCGCCAAGGTGGCGCTGCCATTTTGATCCTCGACGCAGGAAGGCCAAGGGACGCACGGGCGTCACATCCGTGCCCGCAACGATCTTGCTCGCCGCCAACAATGGATCCGCCACGGGCGCGGCGCGGATGTCGAGTGCCCGCAGCATGCGCGGTGCGTAGCGGCGGAAGCGATGATATCCATGGCCGACATGGGCCAACGGATCGGCGGCAAGGGTGTCGGTCAACTGGGCCGCTGTCGCGACCAGCCCCTTGAGCGACAGCCAGCCACCGGCATTGCCGACCGCCTCCTCGAGCGACGCGCGATCTTCATGGGCCTCGAGCAATGCAGAACCCAGGGCCGCGAAGGACTGCAAGGTGTCCTTCAGCGCCGCCTTGGCATCTTCCGCACGGGCATCACATCGGGATTTCGCCTCACGCCAGGTCTTGCCGACGATCCGGTCATGGGTTTCCACAATAGCGTCGGCAATGGCGCTGCGCCATTCCAACGCGCAGACGGCAAGGATGGCGAGGCGGCGGTCGTCCGAGATGTCCCGCAAGTCGCCCGCAAAGTACCGCTCACCCTGCCTGCGCAGCCGGGCAATCCGGTGGGGCGGCACCTCGGCTAAGGCCGCTTCATCAAGCCCGATGCCCTGGAGGAACTCCAGCCGGTCTAGAAGACGGTTCATGTCGGCCGAATTCTGCCCGACTTCGAATTGACGCAACCAGACAAACCGCGTGACCGAGCCGCCAGAATCTTCTGTCAGCAAGGCGTCGAGACGCGCCCGCATGGCATCGACCAGCCGCCCCGCGATCCGAGATGCGATCCGCCGCTCTGCGACGACCAGCGCATCTGCGCAAAGGCGCTCAATGATCGTGACACCGGGCAGAATGGTCTGGGTCGCCCGGCACTGCTCGACAAAGCGCCGGGCCAGATCGTCGTTGGACCGCGACGCCTCGGCTGCATCTTCCAACCAAGCCTTCAGATCCCGCGACCCTCGGCCCGTGAACATCTTGTAACCGTACAGCGCTCGCAGGACTTGCAGATGTTCACGGCGGGTTTCCTCACGCATTGCATAATCTGCCAGATCATCGGGCTTCAGGCCGAGTTGCGCGGCGATGAAGCGGCTTACCGCCAGAGGGATCACCTCGCCAGGTCCCAGCAGACGACCGGGATATCGCAACGCGCAAAGTTGCAGGGCAAAGCCGAAGCGGTTGTGTGGACGGCGTCGGGCGCGGATGATTTCCAGGTCATCGTCCGACAGCGTGTAGTGGTGCAGCATCGCTGCCTCAACGGCAGGCAGATCGAACATTGCGGCACGTTGCCGGTCAGTCAGCACTGTGCGATGTGCCATATATCTTTTTCTTTCCAAGTATGGTTTGTGATATTTTGTTTTTGGTATTTGATAAGGAACAAGGATGATGTCGAAAAGCGCCGCCCGCACGAATATTTCTCAAACGAACGTTTGTGAAACATGTTGATCGGCTACGCACGCATCTCAAAGGCTGACGGGTCACAGTCCCTCGATCTCCAACGCGATGCCCTGATCGCCGCCGGAGTACCCGTAGAACGCATCTACGAAGACCAGGCATCCGGTGCGCGCGATGACCGTCCAGGTCTGGAGGCCTGCCTGCGGTCATTGCGGGAAGGGGATGTTCTCGTTGTCTGGAAGCTGGATAGACTCGGGCGCACGCTGACCCACTTGGTCAACACGGTGCGCGACCTGTCAGATCGCGGCATCGGACTGCGCGTGCTAACCGGTCAAGGCGCTGAAATCGACACCACCACCTCAGCAGGTCGCATGATCTTCGGTATCTTCGCGACGCTGGCTGAGTTCGAGCGGGACCTGATCAGGGAGCGCACCATGGCTGGCCTTGCCGCCGCCCGGGCGCGTGGTCGAAAAGGCGGGAGGAAGTTCGCCCTGACAAAGGCTCAGGTCCGGCTCGCGCAAGCCGCCATGGCGAATAGAGACACCTCTGTTGCCGCCCTCGCGGCCGAGCTCGGCGTCAAATCCGTGACCCTCTATCGCTACGTCGATGCCAACGGAAACCTTCGCGATCACGGAAAGCGTGTTCTGTCGGCTTAGCGTACTATTTTGCACTCTCCGGCATCAGACCCCAGGCTCTGCGCGCGGCTGTGACGCGTGTAGCGGCAGATCTGAAGACCACGGTGACCGGTCTTGTCCTGCATCTCGATGAAAGCGCCAGGCACGCGCATTTCAGCCTGTGCGGCTATGACGTGGCCGGAGAGCCCCTGTCCACCTGGATGGGGCGTGGGGTGCTCAGGGAGCTTCAGACGGCCCTCCACGAGGCGCTGAGGGCTTTTATGCCCGATCTGGAGCGGGGACGGTCCCGCAAGGTCCGTGCTGAGGCTGGTGCGGCCCCTCATGAGCTGGTGAACCGATCTGTGGATGAGCTTCACATCGATCTGCCCTTCGAGATCGCGGAGAAGCGCAAGGAGCTGGCCGAGCTCGAAGAGAAGATCCGGACCAACGAGGCTCGGGCTGAGAGGGCGCGCGCCAAGGCCGAGGCGGATGACGACCGCGCGGCAAAGGCCCTGAAGAACGCCGAGGCTTACGAGCGGCGGGCCTCAGACGCCCGGGAGAAGGCCGGGGGGCTGGAGGCGCAGGTTCGGACCCTGGAGGGCCGTCTGGAGGCCCTCCAGACGGCGAAGACGGTGGCCGAGGACGAGCGGGACCGGGCCCAGGAGGTGGTCAGGGCCGCTGAGTCGCGCGCAGCCACGGCTGAGGCACGGCTCCGGGAGGTGGATCAGATCGTCAGCGATGCTGCCGCTCTGGCGGCGGAAGCGGCCGCGGCGGTGATCACGGGAGGCCTGCGCCAGGACGAGAACGGCCGCTGGAAGGTGGGGGAGGGTGCGCCCTCCACTGAGCGGCTGAAGCCGCTCTGGAGGCATCTGCGCCCCGCTCTGGAGCGCGTGGCGCGCTGGTGGGTCGGCGTCCGGGGGAAAGTCGACGCGCTGCCCGATCCGGAGCGGCAAGGGTTCTTCGAAGGCGTGCGACCGGATGATGAGGGGGATGACGGTCTGGGATGGGGATGAGCCCTTCCAAATCATCGGGAAGATGATTACATTACGTTTGTGTATACAAATACGGCGACTGGCCCAATGAAGATTGCAGGTTTTGATTGGGATAACGGGAATTGGCCAAAATGCGGAAAGCATGGGCTGACCCAGACCGAGATCGAAGAGATCTTTGCCGGTACCCCGGCTGTTCTCGCAGACCCCTTTCCGGAAGAGGCGCGGATGCGCGCCATCGGAAAGTCAGCCGCCGGTCGGTATGTGTTCGTGGTGTTCATGCTGCGAGAAATCGACGGTCAGACAAAGCTGCGCCCCATCAGCGCCCGTTACATGCACCAGAAGGAGATCGCGCATTATGAAGGCACATCCTAAGCCCTTTCCGCCCCTCCACAGCGATGAAGAGGCGGAGCAATTCGTGGATACTGTGGATCTGTCCGAGTATGATTTGTCCGTGTTCAAGCCGATGCGGTTCGAGATCGAGCCCAAGGCCGCGTCGCTGAACATGCGACTGCCCGCCTCTCTGTTGGATGCGGTGAAAGCCAAGGCCAAGGCCAGCGGTCTTCCCTACACGCGGTATGTGCGCATGCTGCTGGAGGCAGATATCGCACGCCCGAGGTGATCAGCGTCCGAAGAGCTTGGCGAGGATTCCTGCGGGCCGTGAGGCGAGGGTCTTCGCCTGTCGCTGCCAGGCATCACGCTCCGCCTTGAGGGCCGAAACCATCTCATCTAGGGCCGCGAGACGCGCGTTGGCAGCCGCCAGACGCTCTCGGGCTTCCTGACCTGCGGCGATCGCCGCCTTCAGCTCTGTCTGAAGGGCCTCCATCTCGATCTGATCGGGTGTCGGCGCAGGGGTTGCCGGCTTGCTTTCCGCCCGGGTGATTGTGCGCTCCATCCAGTCCAGGAGGTCTGAGTGTTCGATAGCCCAGTGGCCGCTGTTCTTCTTGACGCCGACCAGATCACCGGAGGTCAGGGCTCTGGAGATCATTGTCCGGGACACCCCGGCTATGCTTGCCGCTTTTGCGGGCGAAAGAGCCATGAATCGGCAGCCTTCTGAACGGTTTTGCGCACTATTTCACGGTGTGCATTTCTGGTTTATCTCGGAATAACACAGTTTTGGGCGGTTTTATTCACTTTGTGACATTACAAAGTGTGCATGGTCTGCTCGCTACGTTTCATATCCGGCCCACCTTGGCGCAGAAGTTCGAGAAGGCTTTCTCGATGTTGCTGGCGTCGAGCGCCATGCCCTTCGAAGTGCACCATGCGCGGAATTTCTCGGCAATCATGGTGTTGTCCATGTTGCAGCCCACAGCCCGCTTCGTGGTCTTCCAGTGCTCGTCAAACTCGATGCCCCCAGAGGCGGGGAAGGCCCGGACAGGGATTTCTGCCGTGCCGTTCTGGCGGGCTTTCCGGCCCACCTTCGGGCGGTCCAGTTCGCGCTTGGCTTCCAGTTTCTGGTCGACCGGCTTTTCTTCCCAGGAGATTGTCACGCTGGCGACGGTACGCCCAACCTTGTGCGGGGTCGCCGTCAGCGTCAGGCGTGACGTCTGGTTGATCTCTGCAAGGGCGGGCTGAATGACATCCCGATTCAGGTTGGCAAACCGTTCAATCTTGCCGTCGGTCACGCCGAGCACGGCCCGCAGTTCTGCCACGGAGAAGGTCTTGCTGGTGATGTGATCGAGGTTCACAAGACTGGCGATGTGCTGAAACAGCAGGATCGAGTACTTCGAGGAGAGGGCGAAGACGGTCTGTCGATCGAGGATCGCCCAATGGCAGGATTTCTCGGCCATTTCGCGGAATGCCCTGCCAAACCACCACGCTACCAAGATGTCATCGCTGACATCGTGGCGGTAATCCAGCTTGGCCTGATCCAGGAACCCGCCGATGATCTCGCACTGGGCTTCGGTGTCGTCGAAGACAATCACCGCCCCGCGCAGTTCTACGAACAATTTCCGCAGTGTGGCGCGGGTGTGGTTCCGCATCCCGTCGATCTTCTTGATGTCGGCCATCCGGAGCTCATGCCGGACATCCTCGGCCATGCGGCCCCCCGCCTTTCCGATCAGAAGGTGCATCAGCTTGAGGGCCTCCGCCCCCGGTGGGTTCTCGATGTAAACCCCTCGCGCCACCTCCGCCGGAAGCACGGTCCTGGCCTCGTCGAAGGCGCGGTCAGCAGCGATTTGTGTGGTCCTAATCATGGTAGATTTTTAAGTGAGAAAAATCCTACCAGTCAACATGCGTTTCAGTCCCCATATCCTACTTTTCAGTCCCCATATCCTACTTTTCAGTCCCCATATCCTACTTTAAATGATGTAATCATTTGATAATTAAAGTAAAATTATCCCTGAACTTATAGAACTTATAGAACAAGAAGGGAGCAAGCTCCCATTTGTCAAAAAAGCAGGATGATTTTGGGGCCTTCTGGACCATATCAAGCACTCCTCGAACCCTGAACGACCAATGATGAGGTATGGTTTTCCCCAGATGACTTCCCGGAAAAACGTGTCATAGGATCAGGTTTGTAGTTTGAAGGATTCCGGGATGCGCCTGTTCGTATTTTCTTTTGCGATGCTGATCGCCGTATCTGGCGGGGCTTTGGCGCAGTCTGTTCTTGAACGTGTGCTCGGGCAGATCGACGACACTGGCAACTTCGCCCAAGTCAACGGGGTCTACGCGAACATCGCGGAATCAGTCGGCGCGGTTTTCACGACCACAACGACTTCAACTGCAGCTTATGTCCCAACCGGCAGTGAAGTGCTGTATGAGGTAGCGAATTACAATGACGAAGGCCCAAACTGGACGCCCGTTCTGACTGTTACGTATGACATGCTGGGTACATCGGGAACCGTCTCATGGTTTGGGGTAGATATCGATTACACCATCAGCGCAGATGGTCGCATCACCCTCGATCCAGCCGGTGCTCTAGCAGGAACGTATGACATCTTTGCTCCGAATACGATTTGGACTGATGGAAGCAATCTGGAGAGATTCGTTGTTCCAACCACTCTCACCGGAACCAGCGCGACAGCCTATGCAGACGGTGCAGGGTGGTATCCCGATGGGCTGGGGGGATATTATTACCTGTTACCAACAGTAGCTGGCGATCTGGGCTATGATGCATTTGTCGGAGATGCTGTTACGGAAACAACAACTTCGTATGTTTCCACAGTCATTGACGGTTCGATCACGAACCTGATCACGGGCGTGACGGCTGCGACGGCTGAGGCTGTCTCGGGAGCCGGCTCGGCGACGGTGTTCAGCATGCCGACTGTCGATCTGGGTGACATGTCGACGACAGTTCTGGGTGGGGTCAACACGGGTGAGATCACCCTCGGGGTGAACTCCGCTGTGGACGAGGCTGGCACCACGACGACCCGGGCGATTTCGGCCGCTGTGGCGCAGATCGGCGGCTCTTCGGACGCGGGCGCGCTGGTCCTGAACGTGGCACATAACGCCTCTGCGGTGAATGGGGCGATCCAGAACACCATGACGGCAGTGAACGGCTCGATCGGCTCGGCCAGCACCACGGCGCTTGGTGCGGTCAACACCGGGACCATCACCTCGGGCGTCAATGCGGCGATGCAGGGCATCGTCGGCATGACCGGACAGGCGTCGTCCGGGCTGTAAGCCATCCCGAACAGGGGCCGGGACTATGGCGAACGCAGTGCGCAGGCGGGGTTTCGAAAGGGCCGGTCCCCTTCGGTTGGGAGTTTCGAAAGAGGGGCGCAGCATCCCTCTTCGCCGGAGAGGGGATAACAGCGTTATTCCCTAGTAGGTTAGGCGATGAGGGAGCTATTCCTCACGCGCTATTCGCCTGATTTTGGATTTTCATACCCTGTTGCGATCATGATGGAAACAGAGGTTTCCATCATGACACTGACCCATTTCAAGGAAAACGAGCGCCAAGCGAACCCTAGGGCTGCCATGGTCCGGGTCGAGATCCGGGATGCTCAAGGATACGCCAACCAGCGCCGCCACGATCTGCGCATCGGGGCGCAGCCGGCCTACGTTAATCCTGACCCACCAGAGCCCAACCCAGTCTTCATCCTGCCCATGACAACCGCCGAGATCAAGGGGCTTGCGAAAGAGCGCCGGGCGCAGCGCGACACCACACGGGCGATGAAGAGCAACGCCGGTATCGCGGTGATCGGGATCATCGGTTTCGGGGTCGAAGCGCAGAAGATGTTCGAGGCCCTTGGTCCGGAGGGGCAGGAACAGGCTGGGGTCTGATGCCGGAGAGTGCAGAATAGTACGCTAAGGACTGGGATCATCGTTTTGGCCATCTGTACTCGCCGGTGAGAAGGATGTGGGCCCATCCGAGCGGTGAGATGTGTGCCAGAAGGTTTGGCGAGCAGTCCAGACCGGCGCGACGGCGGCTGTTGCCTGCATGCCCGAGATGCTTGGTGTTCCAGTAGATAATAATCGCAGCGAGCAGGTTCAGGCCGGCCATGCGGAAGTGCTGACCTTCGGCGGTTCGGTCGCGGATTTCCCCTTGGCGACCGATGCGCAGGGCATTTTTCAGGGCGTGGTGTGCCTCACCCTTGTTCAGGCCGATCTGTGCGCGGCGCTGCATGTCCGCATCGAGCAGCCATTCCACAATGAACAGAGTCCGTTCCACCCGTCCGATTTCGCGCAAGGCCACCGCCAGTTCATGCTGTCGGGGGTAGGCTGCGAACTTCCGCAATAACTGGCTCGGGGGCATAACCCCTGTCGCCATGGTGGCCGCGCTGCGCAGGATGTCGGGCCAGTTTGCCGCGATGAGCGGCTCCTTGATCTTGCCGCCGATCAGCCCCTTCAGTTCCTTGGGGCAGCCCGCCGGATCGAAGAGGTAAAGGCGCTTCGATGGCAGGTCGCGAATACGCGGAATGAACTGGAAGCCCAGCAGGGCGGTGACCGCGAAGACATGATCTGTGAATCCGCCGGTGTCGGCGTATTGCTCGCGGATCTTTTGGCCGGCATCGGTCATCAGCAGACCGTCGAGGATGTAGGGCGCCTCATTCACCGTGGCCGGGATGGTCTGGGTGGCGAAGGGCCCGAACTGGTCGGAGACATGGGTGTAGGCTTTCAGCCCTGGTTCCTGGCCGTACTTGGCGTTGATCAGGTTCATCGCCTCGCCGTGGCGAGTGGTGGGAAAGAACTGCCCATCACTGGATGCGGTTTGTCCGGCACCCCAGAAGCGGGCCATCGGCAAGGAGGACTGCGCCTCGATCACCTTTGCCAGCGCTCGGGACATGGCCTCGCCGTCAACATGCCATCGCGACAGGCGGGAGAGCTGGAAGTAATCGTGGGTGTTGGTTGCTCCGGCCATTTTGCTGAGGCCGAGGTTCAGCCCTTCGGCAAGCAGCACGTTCAGAAGGCCGATCCTGTCCTTGCACGGCACGCCTGTGTTCAGATGTGTGAAGGTTTCGGTGAATCCGACCTCGTCATCCACCTCCAGCAACAGATCCGTGACCCTGATTTCCGGCAGGCGCTTGTAGAGGTCGAGGACCATGGCATCGGCTTCTTCGGGAACCGCGGCGGTCAGACGGTCGATCTTCAGCACACCATCCTCGATCGACCCGCCCGGAATAGCACCCGCCTTTGCGGCGCGCGCCAGTCGGTGCAAGGCGTCAGACATGCGCGCCTTGCGGTCGGCGAGCCAGGTGTTGGGTTCAAGCGGCATGGCAAGCTTCGGCGCGGCGCGGGCGACCTCTGCGGGAACCAGCGCCTCCTTCAAGTCGCCATACCGCCGAGAGTGGGCGAGCCAGACATCGCCCGAACGGAAGGCTTCGCGCAGATGAAACAGTACCGCGACTTCCCACAGGCGGCCCCCGTCATCCTCGCCGCCAAGGTGGCGCTGCCATTTTGATCCTCGACGCAGGAAGGCCAAGGGACGCACGGGCGTCACATCCGTGCCCGCAACGATCTTGCTCGCCGCCAACAATGGATCCGCCACGGGCGCGGCGCGGATGTCGAGTGCCCGCAGCATGCGCGGTGCGTAGCGGCGGAAGCGATGATATCCATGGCCGACATGGGCCAACGGATCGGCGGCAAGGGTGTCGGTCAACTGGGCCGCTGTCGCGACCAGCCCCTTGAGCGACAGCCAGCCACCGGCATTGCCGACCGCCTCCTCGAGCGACGCGCGATCTTCATGGGCCTCGAGCAATGCAGAACCCAGGGCCGCGAAGGACTGCAAGGTGTCCTTCAGCGCCGCCTTGGCATCTTCCGCACGGGCATCACATCGGGATTTCGCCTCACGCCAGGTCTTGCCGACGATCCGGTCATGGGTTTCCACAATAGCGTCGGCAATGGCGCTGCGCCATTCCAACGCGCAGACGGCAAGGATGGCGAGGCGGCGGTCGTCCGAGATGTCCCGCAAGTCGCCCGCAAAGTACCGCTCACCCTGCCTGCGCAGCCGGGCAATCCGGTGGGGCGGCACCTCGGCTAAGGCCGCTTCATCAAGCCCGATGCCCTGGAGGAACTCCAGCCGGTCTAGAAGACGGTTCATGTCGGCCGAATTCTGCCCGACTTCGAATTGACGCAACCAGACAAACCGCGTGACCGAGCCGCCAGAATCTTCTGTCAGCAAGGCGTCGAGACGCGCCCGCATGGCATCGACCAGCCGCCCCGCGATCCGAGATGCGATCCGCCGCTCTGCGACGACCAGCGCATCTGCGCAAAGGCGCTCAATGATCGTGACACCGGGCAGAATGGTCTGGGTCGCCCGGCACTGCTCGACAAAGCGCCGGGCCAGATCGTCGTTGGACCGCGACGCCTCGGCTGCATCTTCCAACCAAGCCTTCAGATCCCGCGACCCTCGGCCCGTGAACATCTTGTAACCGTACAGCGCTCGCAGGACTTGCAGATGTTCACGGCGGGTTTCCTCACGCATTGCATAATCTGCCAGATCATCGGGCTTCAGGCCGAGTTGCGCGGCGATGAAGCGGCTTACCGCCAGAGGGATCACCTCGCCAGGTCCCAGCAGACGACCGGGATATCGCAACGCGCAAAGTTGCAGGGCAAAGCCGAAGCGGTTGTGTGGACGGCGTCGGGCGCGGATGATTTCCAGGTCATCGTCCGACAGCGTGTAGTGGTGCAGCATCGCTGCCTCAACGGCAGGCAGATCGAACATTGCGGCACGTTGCCGGTCAGTCAGCACTGTGCGATGTGCCATATATCTTTTTCTTTCCAAGTATGGTTTGTGATATTTTGTTTTTGGTATTTGATAAGGAACAAGGATGATGTCGAAAAGCGCCGCCCGCACGAATATTTCTCAAACGAACGTTTGTGAAACATGTTGATCGGCTACGCACGCATCTCAAAGGCTGACGGGTCACAGTCCCTCGATCTCCAACGCGATGCCCTGATCGCCGCCGGAGTACCCGTAGAACGCATCTACGAAGACCAGGCATCCGGTGCGCGCGATGACCGTCCAGGTCTGGAGGCCTGCCTGCGGTCATTGCGGGAAGGGGATGTTCTCGTTGTCTGGAAGCTGGATAGACTCGGGCGCACGCTGACCCACTTGGTCAACACGGTGCGCGACCTGTCAGATCGCGGCATCGGACTGCGCGTGCTAACCGGTCAAGGCGCTGAAATCGACACCACCACCTCAGCAGGTCGCATGATCTTCGGTATCTTCGCGACGCTGGCTGAGTTCGAGCGGGACCTGATCAGGGAGCGCACCATGGCTGGCCTTGCCGCCGCCCGGGCGCGTGGTCGAAAAGGCGGGAGGAAGTTCGCCCTGACAAAGGCTCAGGTCCGGCTCGCGCAAGCCGCCATGGCGAATAGAGACACCTCTGTTGCCGCCCTCGCGGCCGAGCTCGGCGTCAAATCCGTGACCCTCTATCGCTACGTCGATGCCAACGGAAACCTTCGCGATCACGGAAAGCGTGTTCTGTCGGCTTAGCGTACTATTTTGCACTCTCCGGCATCAGACCCCAGGCTCTGCGCGCGGCTGTGACGCGTGTAGCGGCAGATCTGAAGACCACGGTGACCGGTCTTGTCCTGCATCTCGATGAAAGCGCCAGGCACGCGCATTTCAGCCTGTGCGGCTATGACGTGGCCGGAGAGCCCCTGTCCACCTGGATGGGGCGTGGGGTGCTCAGGGAGCTTCAGACGGCCCTCCACGAGGCGCTGAGGGCTTTTATGCCCGATCTGGAGCGGGGACGGTCCCGCAAGGTCCGTGCTGAGGCTGGTGCGGCCCCTCATGAGCTGGTGAACCGATCTGTGGATGAGCTTCACATCGATCTGCCCTTCGAGATCGCGGAGAAGCGCAAGGAGCTGGCCGAGCTCGAAGAGAAGATCCGGACCAACGAGGCTCGGGCTGAGAGGGCGCGCGCCAAGGCCGAGGCGGATGACGACCGCGCGGCAAAGGCCCTGAAGAACGCCGAGGCTTACGAGCGGCGGGCCTCAGACGCCCGGGAGAAGGCCGGGGGGCTGGAGGCGCAGGTTCGGACCCTGGAGGGCCGTCTGGAGGCCCTCCAGACGGCGAAGACGGTGGCCGAGGACGAGCGGGACCGGGCCCAGGAGGTGGTCAGGGCCGCTGAGTCGCGCGCAGCCACGGCTGAGGCACGGCTCCGGGAGGTGGATCAGATCGTCAGCGATGCTGCCGCTCTGGCGGCGGAAGCGGCCGCGGCGGTGATCACGGGAGGCCTGCGCCAGGACGAGAACGGCCGCTGGAAGGTGGGGGAGGGTGCGCCCTCCACTGAGCGGCTGAAGCCGCTCTGGAGGCATCTGCGCCCCGCTCTGGAGCGCGTGGCGCGCTGGTGGGTCGGCGTCCGGGGGAAAGTCGACGCGCTGCCCGATCCGGAGCGGCAAGGGTTCTTCGAAGGCGTGCGACCGGATGATGAGGGGGATGACGGTCTGGGATGGGGATGAGCCCTTCCAAATCATCGGGAAGATGATTACATTACGTTTGTGTATACAAATACGGCGACTGGCCCAATGAAGATTGCAGGTTTTGATTGGGATAACGGGAATTGGCCAAAATGCGGAAAGCATGGGCTGACCCAGACCGAGATCGAAGAGATCTTTGCCGGTACCCCGGCTGTTCTCGCAGACCCCTTTCCGGAAGAGGCGCGGATGCGCGCCATCGGAAAGTCAGCCGCCGGTCGGTATGTGTTCGTGGTGTTCATGCTGCGAGAAATCGACGGTCAGACAAAGCTGCGCCCCATCAGCGCCCGTTACATGCACCAGAAGGAGATCGCGCATTATGAAGGCACATCCTAAGCCCTTTCCGCCCCTCCACAGCGATGAAGAGGCGGAGCAATTCGTGGATACTGTGGATCTGTCCGAGTATGATTTGTCCGTGTTCAAGCCGATGCGGTTCGAGATCGAGCCCAAGGCCGCGTCGCTGAACATGCGACTGCCCGCCTCTCTGTTGGATGCGGTGAAAGCCAAGGCCAAGGCCAGCGGTCTTCCCTACACGCGGTATGTGCGCATGCTGCTGGAGGCAGATATCGCACGCCCGAGGTGATCAGCGTCCGAAGAGCTTGGCGAGGATTCCTGCGGGCCGTGAGGCGAGGGTCTTCGCCTGTCGCTGCCAGGCATCACGCTCCGCCTTGAGGGCCGAAACCATCTCATCTAGGGCCGCGAGACGCGCGTTGGCAGCCGCCAGACGCTCTCGGGCTTCCTGACCTGCGGCGATCGCCGCCTTCAGCTCTGTCTGAAGGGCCTCCATCTCGATCTGATCGGGTGTCGGCGCAGGGGTTGCCGGCTTGCTTTCCGCCCGGGTGATTGTGCGCTCCATCCAGTCCAGGAGGTCTGAGTGTTCGATAGCCCAGTGGCCGCTGTTCTTCTTGACGCCGACCAGATCACCGGAGGTCAGGGCTCTGGAGATCATTGTCCGGGACACCCCGGCTATGCTTGCCGCTTTTGCGGGCGAAAGAGCCATGAATCGGCAGCCTTCTGAACGGTTTTGCGCACTATTTCACGGTGTGCATTTCTGGTTTATCTCGGAATAACACAGTTTTGGGCGGTTTTATTCACTTTGTGACATTACAAAGTGTGCATGGTCTGCTCGCTACGTTTCATATCCGGCCCACCTTGGCGCAGAAGTTCGAGAAGGCTTTCTCGATGTTGCTGGCGTCGAGCGCCATGCCCTTCGAAGTGCACCATGCGCGGAATTTCTCGGCAATCATGGTGTTGTCCATGTTGCAGCCCACAGCCCGCTTCGTGGTCTTCCAGTGCTCGTCAAACTCGATGCCCCCAGAGGCGGGGAAGGCCCGGACAGGGATTTCTGCCGTGCCGTTCTGGCGGGCTTTCCGGCCCACCTTCGGGCGGTCCAGTTCGCGCTTGGCTTCCAGTTTCTGGTCGACCGGCTTTTCTTCCCAGGAGATTGTCACGCTGGCGACGGTACGCCCAACCTTGTGCGGGGTCGCCGTCAGCGTCAGGCGTGACGTCTGGTTGATCTCTGCAAGGGCGGGCTGAATGACATCCCGATTCAGGTTGGCAAACCGTTCAATCTTGCCGTCGGTCACGCCGAGCACGGCCCGCAGTTCTGCCACGGAGAAGGTCTTGCTGGTGATGTGATCGAGGTTCACAAGACTGGCGATGTGCTGAAACAGCAGGATCGAGTACTTCGAGGAGAGGGCGAAGACGGTCTGTCGATCGAGGATCGCCCAATGGCAGGATTTCTCGGCCATTTCGCGGAATGCCCTGCCAAACCACCACGCTACCAAGATGTCATCGCTGACATCGTGGCGGTAATCCAGCTTGGCCTGATCCAGGAACCCGCCGATGATCTCGCACTGGGCTTCGGTGTCGTCGAAGACAATCACCGCCCCGCGCAGTTCTACGAACAATTTCCGCAGTGTGGCGCGGGTGTGGTTCCGCATCCCGTCGATCTTCTTGATGTCGGCCATCCGGAGCTCATGCCGGACATCCTCGGCCATGCGGCCCCCCGCCTTTCCGATCAGAAGGTGCATCAGCTTGAGGGCCTCCGCCCCCGGTGGGTTCTCGATGTAAACCCCTCGCGCCACCTCCGCCGGAAGCACGGTCCTGGCCTCGTCGAAGGCGCGGTCAGCAGCGATTTGTGTGGTCCTAATCATGGTAGATTTTTAAGTGAGAAAAATCCTACCAGTCAACATGCGTTTCAGTCCCCATATCCTACTTTTCAGTCCCCATATCCTACTTTTCAGTCCCCATATCCTACTTTAAATGATGTAATCATTTGATAATTAAAGTAAAATTATCCCTGAACTTATAGAACTTATAGAACAAGAAGGGAGCAAGCTCCCATTTGTCAAAAAAGCAGGATGATTTTGGGGCCTTCTGGACCATATCAAGCACTCCTCGAACCCTGAACGACCAATGATGAGGTATGGTTTTCCCCAGATGACTTCCCGGAAAAACGTGTCATAGGATCAGGTTTGTAGTTTGAAGGATTCCGGGATGCGCCTGTTCGTATTTTCTTTTGCGATGCTGATCGCCGTATCTGGCGGGGCTTTGGCGCAGTCTGTTCTTGAACGTGTGCTCGGGCAGATCGACGACACTGGCAACTTCGCCCAAGTCAACGGGGTCTACGCGAACATCGCGGAATCAGTCGGCGCGGTTTTCACGACCACAACGACTTCAACTGCAGCTTATGTCCCAACCGGCAGTGAAGTGCTGTATGAGGTAGCGAATTACAATGACGAAGGCCCAAACTGGACGCCCGTTCTGACTGTTACGTATGACATGCTGGGTACATCGGGAACCGTCTCATGGTTTGGGGTAGATATCGATTACACCATCAGCGCAGATGGTCGCATCACCCTCGATCCAGCCGGTGCTCTAGCAGGAACGTATGACATCTTTGCTCCGAATACGATTTGGACTGATGGAAGCAATCTGGAGAGATTCGTTGTTCCAACCACTCTCACCGGAACCAGCGCGACAGCCTATGCAGACGGTGCAGGGTGGTATCCCGATGGGCTGGGGGGATATTATTACCTGTTACCAACAGTAGCTGGCGATCTGGGCTATGATGCATTTGTCGGAGATGCTGTTACGGAAACAACAACTTCGTATGTTTCCACAGTCATTGACGGTTCGATCACGAACCTGATCACGGGCGTGACGGCTGCGACGGCTGAGGCTGTCTCGGGAGCCGGCTCGGCGACGGTGTTCAGCATGCCGACTGTCGATCTGGGTGACATGTCGACGACAGTTCTGGGTGGGGTCAACACGGGTGAGATCACCCTCGGGGTGAACTCCGCTGTGGACGAGGCTGGCACCACGACGACCCGGGCGATTTCGGCCGCTGTGGCGCAGATCGGCGGCTCTTCGGACGCGGGCGCGCTGGTCCTGAACGTGGCACATAACGCCTCTGCGGTGAATGGGGCGATCCAGAACACCATGACGGCAGTGAACGGCTCGATCGGCTCGGCCAGCACCACGGCGCTTGGTGCGGTCAACACCGGGACCATCACCTCGGGCGTCAATGCGGCGATGCAGGGCATCGTCGGCATGACCGGACAGGCGTCGTCCGGGCTGTAAGCCATCCCGAACAGGGGCCGGGACTATGGCGAACGCAGTGCGCAGGCGGGGTTTCGAAAGGGCCGGTCCCCTTCGGTTGGGAGTTTCGAAAGAGGGGCGCAGCATCCCTCTTCGCCGGAGAGGGGATAACAGCGTTATTCCCTAGTAGGTTAGGCGATGAGGGAGCTATTCCTCACGCGCTATTCGCCTGATTTTGGATTTTCATACCCTGTTGCGATCATGATGGAAACAGAGGTTTCCATCATGACACTGACCCATTTCAAGGAAAACGAGCGCCAAGCGAACCCTAGGGCTGCCATGGTCCGGGTCGAGATCCGGGATGCTCAAGGATACGCCAACCAGCGCCGCCACGATCTGCGCATCGGGGCGCAGCCGGCCTACGTTAATCCTGACCCACCAGAGCCCAACCCAGTCTTCATCCTGCCCATGACAACCGCCGAGATCAAGGGGCTTGCGAAAGAGCGCCGGGCGCAGCGCGACACCACACGGGCGATGAAGAGCAACGCCGGTATCGCGGTGATCGGGATCATCGGTTTCGGGGTCGAAGCGCAGAAGATGTTCGAGGCCCTTGGTCCGGAGGGGCAGGAACAGGCTGGGGTCTGATGCCGGAGAGTGCAGAATAGTACGCTAAGGACTGGGATCATCGTTTTGGCCATCTGTACTCGCCGGTGAGAAGGATGTGGGCCCATCCGAGCGGTGAGATGTGTGCCAGAAGGTTTGGCGAGCAGTCCAGACCGGCGCGACGGCGGCTGTTGCCTGCATGCCCGAGATGCTTGGTGTTCCAGTAGATAATAATCGCAGCGAGCAGGTTCAGGCCGGCCATGCGGAAGTGCTGACCTTCGGCGGTTCGGTCGCGGATTTCCCCTTGGCGACCGATGCGCAGGGCATTTTTCAGGGCGTGGTGTGCCTCACCCTTGTTCAGGCCGATCTGTGCGCGGCGCTGCATGTCCGCATCGAGCAGCCATTCCACAATGAACAGAGTCCGTTCCACCCGTCCGATTTCGCGCAAGGCCACCGCCAGTTCATGCTGTCGGGGGTAGGCTGCGAACTTCCGCAATAACTGGCTCGGGGGCATAACCCCTGTCGCCATGGTGGCCGCGCTGCGCAGGATGTCGGGCCAGTTTGCCGCGATGAGCGGCTCCTTGATCTTGCCGCCGATCAGCCCCTTCAGTTCCTTGGGGCAGCCCGCCGGATCGAAGAGGTAAAGGCGCTTCGATGGCAGGTCGCGAATACGCGGAATGAACTGGAAGCCCAGCAGGGCGGTGACCGCGAAGACATGATCTGTGAATCCGCCGGTGTCGGCGTATTGCTCGCGGATCTTTTGGCCGGCATCGGTCATCAGCAGACCGTCGAGGATGTAGGGCGCCTCATTCACCGTGGCCGGGATGGTCTGGGTGGCGAAGGGCCCGAACTGGTCGGAGACATGGGTGTAGGCTTTCAGCCCTGGTTCCTGGCCGTACTTGGCGTTGATCAGGTTCATCGCCTCGCCGTGGCGAGTGGTGGGAAAGAACTGCCCATCACTGGATGCGGTTTGTCCGGCACCCCAGAAGCGGGCCATCGGCAAGGAGGACTGCGCCTCGATCACCTTTGCCAGCGCTCGGGACATGGCCTCGCCGTCAACATGCCATCGCGACAGGCGGGAGAGCTGGAAGTAATCGTGGGTGTTGGTTGCTCCGGCCATTTTGCTGAGGCCGAGGTTCAGCCCTTCGGCAAGCAGCACGTTCAGAAGGCCGATCCTGTCCTTGCACGGCACGCCTGTGTTCAGATGTGTGAAGGTTTCGGTGAATCCGACCTCGTCATCCACCTCCAGCAACAGATCCGTGACCCTGATTTCCGGCAGGCGCTTGTAGAGGTCGAGGACCATGGCATCGGCTTCTTCGGGAACCGCGGCGGTCAGACGGTCGATCTTCAGCACACCATCCTCGATCGACCCGCCCGGAATAGCACCCGCCTTTGCGGCGCGCGCCAGTCGGTGCAAGGCGTCAGACATGCGCGCCTTGCGGTCGGCGAGCCAGGTGTTGGGTTCAAGCGGCATGGCAAGCTTCGGCGCGGCGCGGGCGACCTCTGCGGGAACCAGCGCCTCCTTCAAGTCGCCATACCGCCGAGAGTGGGCGAGCCAGACATCGCCCGAACGGAAGGCTTCGCGCAGATGAAACAGTACCGCGACTTCCCACAGGCGGCCCCCGTCATCCTCGCCGCCAAGGTGGCGCTGCCATTTTGATCCTCGACGCAGGAAGGCCAAGGGACGCACGGGCGTCACATCCGTGCCCGCAACGATCTTGCTCGCCGCCAACAATGGATCCGCCACGGGCGCGGCGCGGATGTCGAGTGCCCGCAGCATGCGCGGTGCGTAGCGGCGGAAGCGATGATATCCATGGCCGACATGGGCCAACGGATCGGCGGCAAGGGTGTCGGTCAACTGGGCCGCTGTCGCGACCAGCCCCTTGAGCGACAGCCAGCCACCGGCATTGCCGACCGCCTCCTCGAGCGACGCGCGATCTTCATGGGCCTCGAGCAATGCAGAACCCAGGGCCGCGAAGGACTGCAAGGTGTCCTTCAGCGCCGCCTTGGCATCTTCCGCACGGGCATCACATCGGGATTTCGCCTCACGCCAGGTCTTGCCGACGATCCGGTCATGGGTTTCCACAATAGCGTCGGCAATGGCGCTGCGCCATTCCAACGCGCAGACGGCAAGGATGGCGAGGCGGCGGTCGTCCGAGATGTCCCGCAAGTCGCCCGCAAAGTACCGCTCACCCTGCCTGCGCAGCCGGGCAATCCGGTGGGGCGGCACCTCGGCTAAGGCCGCTTCATCAAGCCCGATGCCCTGGAGGAACTCCAGCCGGTCTAGAAGACGGTTCATGTCGGCCGAATTCTGCCCGACTTCGAATTGACGCAACCAGACAAACCGCGTGACCGAGCCGCCAGAATCTTCTGTCAGCAAGGCGTCGAGACGCGCCCGCATGGCATCGACCAGCCGCCCCGCGATCCGAGATGCGATCCGCCGCTCTGCGACGACCAGCGCATCTGCGCAAAGGCGCTCAATGATCGTGACACCGGGCAGAATGGTCTGGGTCGCCCGGCACTGCTCGACAAAGCGCCGGGCCAGATCGTCGTTGGACCGCGACGCCTCGGCTGCATCTTCCAACCAAGCCTTCAGATCCCGCGACCCTCGGCCCGTGAACATCTTGTAACCGTACAGCGCTCGCAGGACTTGCAGATGTTCACGGCGGGTTTCCTCACGCATTGCATAATCTGCCAGATCATCGGGCTTCAGGCCGAGTTGCGCGGCGATGAAGCGGCTTACCGCCAGAGGGATCACCTCGCCAGGTCCCAGCAGACGACCGGGATATCGCAACGCGCAAAGTTGCAGGGCAAAGCCGAAGCGGTTGTGTGGACGGCGTCGGGCGCGGATGATTTCCAGGTCATCGTCCGACAGCGTGTAGTGGTGCAGCATCGCTGCCTCAACGGCAGGCAGATCGAACATTGCGGCACGTTGCCGGTCAGTCAGCACTGTGCGATGTGCCATATATCTTTTTCTTTCCAAGTATGGTTTGTGATATTTTGTTTTTGGTATTTGATAAGGAACAAGGATGATGTCGAAAAGCGCCGCCCGCACGAATATTTCTCAAACGAACGTTTGTGAAACATGTTGATCGGCTACGCACGCATCTCAAAGGCTGACGGGTCACAGTCCCTCGATCTCCAACGCGATGCCCTGATCGCCGCCGGAGTACCCGTAGAACGCATCTACGAAGACCAGGCATCCGGTGCGCGCGATGACCGTCCAGGTCTGGAGGCCTGCCTGCGGTCATTGCGGGAAGGGGATGTTCTCGTTGTCTGGAAGCTGGATAGACTCGGGCGCACGCTGACCCACTTGGTCAACACGGTGCGCGACCTGTCAGATCGCGGCATCGGACTGCGCGTGCTAACCGGTCAAGGCGCTGAAATCGACACCACCACCTCAGCAGGTCGCATGATCTTCGGTATCTTCGCGACGCTGGCTGAGTTCGAGCGGGACCTGATCAGGGAGCGCACCATGGCTGGCCTTGCCGCCGCCCGGGCGCGTGGTCGAAAAGGCGGGAGGAAGTTCGCCCTGACAAAGGCTCAGGTCCGGCTCGCGCAAGCCGCCATGGCGAATAGAGACACCTCTGTTGCCGCCCTCGCGGCCGAGCTCGGCGTCAAATCCGTGACCCTCTATCGCTACGTCGATGCCAACGGAAACCTTCGCGATCACGGAAAGCGTGTTCTGTCGGCTTAGCGTACTATTTTGCACTCTCCGGCATCAGACCCCAGGCTCTGCGCGCGGCTGTGACGCGTGTAGCGGCAGATCTGAAGACCACGGTGACCGGTCTTGTCCTGCATCTCGATGAAAGCGCCAGGCACGCGCATTTCAGCCTGTGCGGCTATGACGTGGCCGGAGAGCCCCTGTCCACCTGGATGGGGCGTGGGGTGCTCAGGGAGCTTCAGACGGCCCTCCACGAGGCGCTGAGGGCTTTTATGCCCGATCTGGAGCGGGGACGGTCCCGCAAGGTCCGTGCTGAGGCTGGTGCGGCCCCTCATGAGCTGGTGAACCGATCTGTGGATGAGCTTCACATCGATCTGCCCTTCGAGATCGCGGAGAAGCGCAAGGAGCTGGCCGAGCTCGAAGAGAAGATCCGGACCAACGAGGCTCGGGCTGAGAGGGCGCGCGCCAAGGCCGAGGCGGATGACGACCGCGCGGCAAAGGCCCTGAAGAACGCCGAGGCTTACGAGCGGCGGGCCTCAGACGCCCGGGAGAAGGCCGGGGGGCTGGAGGCGCAGGTTCGGACCCTGGAGGGCCGTCTGGAGGCCCTCCAGACGGCGAAGACGGTGGCCGAGGACGAGCGGGACCGGGCCCAGGAGGTGGTCAGGGCCGCTGAGTCGCGCGCAGCCACGGCTGAGGCACGGCTCCGGGAGGTGGATCAGATCGTCAGCGATGCTGCCGCTCTGGCGGCGGAAGCGGCCGCGGCGGTGATCACGGGAGGCCTGCGCCAGGACGAGAACGGCCGCTGGAAGGTGGGGGAGGGTGCGCCCTCCACTGAGCGGCTGAAGCCGCTCTGGAGGCATCTGCGCCCCGCTCTGGAGCGCGTGGCGCGCTGGTGGGTCGGCGTCCGGGGGAAAGTCGACGCGCTGCCCGATCCGGAGCGGCAAGGGTTCTTCGAAGGCGTGCGACCGGATGATGAGGGGGATGACGGTCTGGGATGGGGATGAGCCCTTCCAAATCATCGGGAAGATGATTACATTACGTTTGTGTATACAAATACGGCGACTGGCCCAATGAAGATTGCAGGTTTTGATTGGGATAACGGGAATTGGCCAAAATGCGGAAAGCATGGGCTGACCCAGACCGAGATCGAAGAGATCTTTGCCGGTACCCCGGCTGTTCTCGCAGACCCCTTTCCGGAAGAGGCGCGGATGCGCGCCATCGGAAAGTCAGCCGCCGGTCGGTATGTGTTCGTGGTGTTCATGCTGCGAGAAATCGACGGTCAGACAAAGCTGCGCCCCATCAGCGCCCGTTACATGCACCAGAAGGAGATCGCGCATTATGAAGGCACATCCTAAGCCCTTTCCGCCCCTCCACAGCGATGAAGAGGCGGAGCAATTCGTGGATACTGTGGATCTGTCCGAGTATGATTTGTCCGTGTTCAAGCCGATGCGGTTCGAGATCGAGCCCAAGGCCGCGTCGCTGAACATGCGACTGCCCGCCTCTCTGTTGGATGCGGTGAAAGCCAAGGCCAAGGCCAGCGGTCTTCCCTACACGCGGTATGTGCGCATGCTGCTGGAGGCAGATATCGCACGCCCGAGGTGATCAGCGTCCGAAGAGCTTGGCGAGGATTCCTGCGGGCCGTGAGGCGAGGGTCTTCGCCTGTCGCTGCCAGGCATCACGCTCCGCCTTGAGGGCCGAAACCATCTCATCTAGGGCCGCGAGACGCGCGTTGGCAGCCGCCAGACGCTCTCGGGCTTCCTGACCTGCGGCGATCGCCGCCTTCAGCTCTGTCTGAAGGGCCTCCATCTCGATCTGATCGGGTGTCGGCGCAGGGGTTGCCGGCTTGCTTTCCGCCCGGGTGATTGTGCGCTCCATCCAGTCCAGGAGGTCTGAGTGTTCGATAGCCCAGTGGCCGCTGTTCTTCTTGACGCCGACCAGATCACCGGAGGTCAGGGCTCTGGAGATCATTGTCCGGGACACCCCGGCTATGCTTGCCGCTTTTGCGGGCGAAAGAGCCATGAATCGGCAGCCTTCTGAACGGTTTTGCGCACTATTTCACGGTGTGCATTTCTGGTTTATCTCGGAATAACACAGTTTTGGGCGGTTTTATTCACTTTGTGACATTACAAAGTGTGCATGGTCTGCTCGCTACGTTTCATATCCGGCCCACCTTGGCGCAGAAGTTCGAGAAGGCTTTCTCGATGTTGCTGGCGTCGAGCGCCATGCCCTTCGAAGTGCACCATGCGCGGAATTTCTCGGCAATCATGGTGTTGTCCATGTTGCAGCCCACAGCCCGCTTCGTGGTCTTCCAGTGCTCGTCAAACTCGATGCCCCCAGAGGCGGGGAAGGCCCGGACAGGGATTTCTGCCGTGCCGTTCTGGCGGGCTTTCCGGCCCACCTTCGGGCGGTCCAGTTCGCGCTTGGCTTCCAGTTTCTGGTCGACCGGCTTTTCTTCCCAGGAGATTGTCACGCTGGCGACGGTACGCCCAACCTTGTGCGGGGTCGCCGTCAGCGTCAGGCGTGACGTCTGGTTGATCTCTGCAAGGGCGGGCTGAATGACATCCCGATTCAGGTTGGCAAACCGTTCAATCTTGCCGTCGGTCACGCCGAGCACGGCCCGCAGTTCTGCCACGGAGAAGGTCTTGCTGGTGATGTGATCGAGGTTCACAAGACTGGCGATGTGCTGAAACAGCAGGATCGAGTACTTCGAGGAGAGGGCGAAGACGGTCTGTCGATCGAGGATCGCCCAATGGCAGGATTTCTCGGCCATTTCGCGGAATGCCCTGCCAAACCACCACGCTACCAAGATGTCATCGCTGACATCGTGGCGGTAATCCAGCTTGGCCTGATCCAGGAACCCGCCGATGATCTCGCACTGGGCTTCGGTGTCGTCGAAGACAATCACCGCCCCGCGCAGTTCTACGAACAATTTCCGCAGTGTGGCGCGGGTGTGGTTCCGCATCCCGTCGATCTTCTTGATGTCGGCCATCCGGAGCTCATGCCGGACATCCTCGGCCATGCGGCCCCCCGCCTTTCCGATCAGAAGGTGCATCAGCTTGAGGGCCTCCGCCCCCGGTGGGTTCTCGATGTAAACCCCTCGCGCCACCTCCGCCGGAAGCACGGTCCTGGCCTCGTCGAAGGCGCGGTCAGCAGCGATTTGTGTGGTCCTAATCATGGTAGATTTTTAAGTGAGAAAAATCCTACCAGTCAACATGCGTTTCAGTCCCCATATCCTACTTTTCAGTCCCCATATCCTACTTTTCAGTCCCCATATCCTACTTTAAATGATGTAATCATTTGATAATTAAAGTAAAATTATCCCTGAACTTATAGAACTTATAGAACAAGAAGGGAGCAAGCTCCCATTTGTCAAAAAAGCAGGATGATTTTGGGGCCTTCTGGACCATATCAAGCACTCCTCGAACCCTGAACGACCAATGATGAGGTATGGTTTTCCCCAGATGACTTCCCGGAAAAACGTGTCATAGGATCAGGTTTGTAGTTTGAAGGATTCCGGGATGCGCCTGTTCGTATTTTCTTTTGCGATGCTGATCGCCGTATCTGGCGGGGCTTTGGCGCAGTCTGTTCTTGAACGTGTGCTCGGGCAGATCGACGACACTGGCAACTTCGCCCAAGTCAACGGGGTCTACGCGAACATCGCGGAATCAGTCGGCGCGGTTTTCACGACCACAACGACTTCAACTGCAGCTTATGTCCCAACCGGCAGTGAAGTGCTGTATGAGGTAGCGAATTACAATGACGAAGGCCCAAACTGGACGCCCGTTCTGACTGTTACGTATGACATGCTGGGTACATCGGGAACCGTCTCATGGTTTGGGGTAGATATCGATTACACCATCAGCGCAGATGGTCGCATCACCCTCGATCCAGCCGGTGCTCTAGCAGGAACGTATGACATCTTTGCTCCGAATACGATTTGGACTGATGGAAGCAATCTGGAGAGATTCGTTGTTCCAACCACTCTCACCGGAACCAGCGCGACAGCCTATGCAGACGGTGCAGGGTGGTATCCCGATGGGCTGGGGGGATATTATTACCTGTTACCAACAGTAGCTGGCGATCTGGGCTATGATGCATTTGTCGGAGATGCTGTTACGGAAACAACAACTTCGTATGTTTCCACAGTCATTGACGGTTCGATCACGAACCTGATCACGGGCGTGACGGCTGCGACGGCTGAGGCTGTCTCGGGAGCCGGCTCGGCGACGGTGTTCAGCATGCCGACTGTCGATCTGGGTGACATGTCGACGACAGTTCTGGGTGGGGTCAACACGGGTGAGATCACCCTCGGGGTGAACTCCGCTGTGGACGAGGCTGGCACCACGACGACCCGGGCGATTTCGGCCGCTGTGGCGCAGATCGGCGGCTCTTCGGACGCGGGCGCGCTGGTCCTGAACGTGGCACATAACGCCTCTGCGGTGAATGGGGCGATCCAGAACACCATGACGGCAGTGAACGGCTCGATCGGCTCGGCCAGCACCACGGCGCTTGGTGCGGTCAACACCGGGACCATCACCTCGGGCGTCAATGCGGCGATGCAGGGCATCGTCGGCATGACCGGACAGGCGTCGTCCGGGCTGTAAGCCATCCCGAACAGGGGCCGGGACTATGGCGAACGCAGTGCGCAGGCGGGGTTTCGAAAGGGCCGGTCCCCTTCGGTTGGGAGTTTCGAAAGAGGGGCGCAGCATCCCTCTTCGCCGGAGAGGGGATAACAGCGTTATTCCCTAGTAGGTTAGGCGATGAGGGAGCTATTCCTCACGCGCTATTCGCCTGATTTTGGATTTTCATACCCTGTTGCGATCATGATGGAAACAGAGGTTTCCATCATGACACTGACCCATTTCAAGGAAAACGAGCGCCAAGCGAACCCTAGGGCTGCCATGGTCCGGGTCGAGATCCGGGATGCTCAAGGATACGCCAACCAGCGCCGCCACGATCTGCGCATCGGGGCGCAGCCGGCCTACGTTA
>JGI24126J20157_1000173_pt1 | contig 31066 bp, 31 predicted proteins | sample SubbioR12Aug_8Ca_FD_20157 | JGI IMG/M metagenome (IMG submission 20157)
CAGGACTCCAACGCCCACGGTGACACCGTCACCGACGCCGACCAAGACTCCGACGCCAACTCCAACTCAGTCGGCGACTCCGATCCCGACGCTTCAGCCGACGGCGACACCATCGCCCACGCCGACGCGTACACCAAGCCCAACACCTACACGAACTCCGACACCCACTCCATTGGCAACTCCGACCAGGACTCCAACGCCCACGGTGACACCGTCACCGACTCCAGGTCCAACCTCGTCGCCGAGTCCAACGCCTACGATGACGTCAACGCCGGTACCTACGGCGACGCCATCGCCGACACCGACTTCCGTTCAGACACCCATCTGTGTTGACAATGACAACGACGAGTACTGTGCGGGATCGGGACCGAGCAAGGACTGCAACGATTCGAACGCATCGGTGAACCCCGGTGCGATCGAGCTCTGCAACAACATCGACGACAACTGTCGAGGCGGCACCGACGAGGAGTTCCCTGGCAAGGGAGATGCTTGCTGGCGGAAGATCGGCTCGACCTGCTGGCGCGGTGAATCACGCTGTGCGCAGGCGGCCGGTGGCGGGGGCAATACCATCCAATGTTTGCCACTTGCTATCGAGTCCGACTCGACCAAGTGCAACTAGAGAAACGATCGTAGAAGGGCGATCATCGCTCTTCGAATCACGGCCCAGTGCGCTCCATGCGCGCTGGGCTTTTTCTTTGTCAAAAAGCATTGACTTTTTTATTAAAAAATGTTAAAATTTTCACGTTCTAAGGGCTCTTTAAAAACTACATAACGACGAGCAAGACACTAAATTTCAGCAAAAACTTATTACTGGATTCGAAAAAAATAAACTAGAAACTATATCATATGAAGAAAGGAATACTTTCTGTATTCTTTTCTCTTGTTCTTGTTTCAATGCCATTTTTTGCATTGGCAGAGGGCGAGGCAGCACCAGAGGTGCAGACCGAGCCGCAGGTTGAGACTACTATAGTCGAGACCGAATCTGTCCCAGAGATTGCTCAGCTTGTCGTTGCAAATCATGCACCAACTATCGAAGGACCGTCTAGCGCCACTGGCGTTGTCGGATCATTGGTATCGTTTGTCGTGATTGTAACTGACCAAGATGGTAATCCTGATGCAAATGGCAATATCGTCACCATTACTACCAATCTGCCCGAAGGTGCCGTGTATGATCCGATTGACGGTTCATTCGCATGGGTACCGACAGCTGCTGGTAGTTATGTCGCAACATTCAATGCAACAGACGGCATCGATACAACGGTGCACGAAGTTGAGATTGAAATAACAGAAGGAAATCGCTTACCCGTCATTGAGGGACCGACGTACGCTTCAACAACTGTTGGATCGATAGTCGAGTTCTTCATCATTGTCACTGACCCCGACGGCAATCCGGACGCCCAGGGAAACATTGTGAAGGTGACCTCTGAACTTCCCGAAGGAGCTCTGTATGATGCTGGTGCTTCGCAATTTGTGTGGATACCAACTACAACAGGGACGACTACGGTAACGTTCTTTGCGTTTGACGGCACAGGTACGACAACTCACGAAACGATCATCGAAGTATTTCCTGCGGATCCCGCAGCGAATCTTCCTCCGTTTTTCGTGAACTTCAACCCGCCTATCAAGGCGACTTCAACCGAAGCATATAGCTACGATGTTGAAGCTCAGGATCCTGAGAATGATATTCTTACATTCTCGCTCGAGTCAGCTCCCGCAGGCATGACGATCGCTACCTCAACCGGTGTGATTTCATGGACACCTAGCACGGAACAGGCATCGAGCACTCCGTATTCTGTGATTGTTGGCGTTTCCGACGCAACTCACATTGCAACTACGACCTATACAATCCTTGTCAGCGAGCCCTCCATCGGAGGAAATCGTTTGCCAATCATTGAAGGTCCTACACATGCGACTACCACGGTAGGAACACTCCTTGAACTTGTGTTCATTGTGACTGATCCCGATGGTAATCCTGATGTGTTTGGCAATGTCGTTGAAGTTTCAACTACGTTGCCGCTCGGTGCTACCTATAGCACGAGCACTTCTTTGTTTTCGTGGACCGCGACATCCACGGGAACCTATCTCGCAAAGTTCTTTGCCTTTGATGGTACAGGTACGACCACCCACAATCTCATCATTGATGTGATCTCGGGCAATCGACCACCAGTCATCGAAGGTATTATGAGCATCGAGAGAAAAGTGAATGAAGCTATCGATTTTGTGATTATCGTCAGCGATCCTGACGGAAATCCCGATGTCGATGGCGATATCATCACTGTGACGACGAGGTTACCGCATGGAGCAACGTTCGCTACCAGCACTGGACTCTTTTCTTGGTCATCTTCTGAGGCAACAACCACAGAAGCGATCTTTAAAGCGTTTGATGGTGAAGCGACGACTACCCATACGGTACTCATAACAGTACGCGCCGCAGACACTCCACCACCACCCCCACCGCCACCCGGCGGAGGAGGAGGTGGCGGTGGCGGGGGAGGCGGAGGAGGTGGGGGAGGAAATGGGCCACCGTGCCTTATTTCCAACACCTGCAATACTACTCCACCACCCGTCACTCAACCGCCACCTGCACCGAGTACTCCCGTAACTAATCCAGTTCCTTCACAACCTAACCCCAGCCCACGACCCGTGCAGCCACCGCCGGTCTATCGACCAGCACCTGCACCAGATCTTGCTCTCGTGTCTACCACGACCCCGACGACAGTGCCCGCTGAAGGCCCGTCGTTCGCGTCTGTATTACTTGCGGGATTATTCAACTTCTTGGATTGGCTCCGCGCAAATTGGTGTATCCTTGGTTGGTTGCTCTGGCTTCTCACGCTTCTTGCATTCATCCTCTATGTGATCTTTACGAACACAGATGAAGATGACGAGAACAAAGAAGTCGCACCACCCTCAGGATTGCCCATTATGCCATTCGATGATGAATCGGACGGAACAATCAAAGAAGCTGTATCGGAGAATACGCTCAGCGAATACTGGGACACAACTCCACAAGAGAATAAGTAATACTCTACTAAAAACCACCCTCTCGGGTGGTTTTTGGTTTTTATGTGCGGTCAGGGAGGATCGAACTCCCGCCCGCTGCTTGGAAGGCAGCTGTACTACCATTATACTATGACCGCTTTTTAAAAATGCCGCTTTCATCCCCTTCGGGAGAAGGGTTTACAGCGGCACGGGTATCGTAGCATATGCTAGCGGATTTCAAAAGATGAGTATTCGCCGCTGTACTCACCCCATGCGGTTTCACACTGAAACACGGTTGAGAATTCGGGGCCCTTGCTCGCCCAGTCGGCTAACTTTTGGAGTGCGGGGCGGTCACCCTCGGCAACGATATCAACGGATTCGTCAGGATTGTTTTTCACGAAACCACACAGGCCCAATTCATCAGCTTTTTGTTTTGTATAAAATCGAAACGATACTCCCTGCACGCGGCCAGTTATCTTGATCATGATGCGCCCTCGCGGTTTCATTGATTTCATTAAAACAAAAATACCTCGCGCGAGCGAGGTATTTTTGTATAGTGGTAAGTTTTATGTCGTCGAGCTCCGAGAGGGGTCAAATAGGATTTGATTTCCGAGGAGCGAAGACGACACAAGAAGCGGAGCTTCTTATTTGACTGCGTCTTTGAGGCCTTTGCCTGCGCGAAACTTTGGAACTTGCATCGCAGGTACTTGTACTGCCGCACCCGTGCGCGGGTTGCGTGCGGTGCGAGCTTGGCGCTTTTTGGTAAGAAAGGTGCCAAAGCCAGATACCGCGACCTCGTCTCCCTTTGAGAGAGCCTTTGTGATTGAGTCGAAAACCGTATCAACTGCCTCTTCAGCGCCTTTTTTGGTGCCGCCGATCTTGTTGAATACTGCTTCGATTAAGTCGCCTTTGTTCATGTGAGAAAAAATATGTTGATTACGACCTTTGTCGTTTGCATGAAATGCTAGAGATATAGTATCACAAATCGTTTGCTTGCAACACATTTTCAAGGTCGCCTGTGAATAGAGCTTTCGCGAGTATTTTTACGCCTGATTCGAGCTTTGGAGTAACAAAAAGGCTTTTCACGACTGGTTGGAGGCCTCTTTATTTTGAAATAAAGTAAGGATCTTCTCCAAAGGTCGCAAAAAGCTCTTTTTGTCTACTCCCTAGCGGGCGTATTCGATAGACCTGGACTCGCGGATGACGTTTACCTTGATCTCACCAGGGTATTTGAGCTCTTGTTCGATGCGGTCAGCGATGTCGCGTGCGAGCTTCTTGGCTTCGAGGTCGGTAATCTTTTCAGGGGTGACAAATACGCGTATTTCACGGCCTGCCTGAATGGCATATGATTTCTCAATGCCAGTAAATGACCCCGCAATACGCTCAAGATCTTCAAGGCGTTTGAGGTAGTTTTCTACTGAGTCGCGGCGCGCGCCAGGGCGAGATGCCGAGATAGCGTCAGCGGTCTGTACGATGATCGATTCAAGGGTCTCATACGGGTATTCCTCATGGTGTGACTGCATGGCTTGTACCACCGCGTGATCAACACCAAATTTTTGGAGTATACGACGACCAATCTCCACATGGGTACCCTGTACTTCGTGGTCGACTGCCTTGCCGATGTCATGCAGGAGTGCGCCTTTTTTAGCGATAGCAATATCAGCGCCGAGCTCGGAGGCGAGCATGCCCGAGATATGGGTCATCTCAACCGAGTGCTGGAGTACATTTTGGCCGTAGCTCGTGCGAAAGCGCAAGCGACCGAGTAACTGCATGAGGCGTGGATCAAGATCAAAGATGCCAACCTCATAGCACGCAGCATCGGCAGCGTCTTTCATGATCTTTTCTACTTGAGATTTTGCTTTATCAACGGCTTCTTCAATGCGCGCGGGTTGTATGCGGCCATCGGTGATCAAATCTTCAAGTGCCATCTTGGCGATATGACGACGTACGGGATCAAAACCCGAGATGATGATGGTACCCGGTGTGTCATCAACGATGACTTCAACACCAGCAGCACGTTCGAGCGTGCGGATGTTGCGACCTTCTCGGCCGATAATCTTACCTTTGAGTTCTTCAGAGGGGATGACCACACTGGTTGTGGTAACCTCCGATGCGGTAGACGAGGCGACGCGTTGGATGATGGCTGCTAAAATATCACGCGCTTTTTTGCCAAGGCGTTCTTCGCCCTGGAGTTCAAGTTTGTGGAGACGGCCCATGATGTCCGACTCATATTTTTTCTCAACGGCGCCGATAAGCTGTTCTTTGGCGTCCTCTTGAGAAAGTTGCGCTACGCGTTCGAGTGCCTGGCGCTGTTCTTCTTCTTTGTTTTTGAGTGTTTCTTGGGCTTGGCGGATGCGTTCTACTTTGTCGCGGAGGCCCGATTTTTCATCTTCGAGTTCTTGAGACTTTTTTTCGAGGTTTTCTTCTTTACGCGTGATGCGTTCTTCCCATTTGTGTATTTCAGCTTCGCGTTCTTTGATTTCCTTCTGGGCTTCTTCGAGGACGTTTGACGCTTTGGTCTTTGCCTCGAGGATTACCTGCTGGCCTTCAGTTTTCGCTTCGAGAAGTTTTTTCTGAATCTCGAGCTCGATCGAGTTTTTCTGCTGTTGAGCAATGAATTTGCGCAAGACATACCCGATGCCAGTGCCTACCAGAAGCACCAAAGCCGCAACGCCGAGTTGCGAGGTGAGGTACATAGAGGTGAATTAATCCTTGGTTCATAAATAACGACAATAGTTAAGGTAGCTTTACTGTACGATTTTTTAGTGCTTTCGTCAATGAAATCTACGCGCCTCCAATGCCTTGTGATACACTAAGATCATGAACTTTAAACCGATAGTGTTGGCAGTGCTCGATGGCTTTGGTATCAATACCTTGCCGGGTGAGTCGCCGTTGCAGATGGCTAAAAAACCAACCTTTGATGATATTCATCAGTTCTATCCGTTTACCACACTGCAGGCATCGGGTCTCGCGGTAGGGCTTCCGTGGGGCGAGGAAGGAAACTCCGAGGTAGGTCACCTTACGATTGGTTCGGGTCGTGTACTCTATCATCATTTGCCGCGCATTATCGTCTCGATTCAAGATGGTACGTTTTTTGAAAATCCCGCATTTCTCGATGCACTCGCACACGCACGATCAAACAAGGGCACATTGCATATCGTAGGACTCTGCTCATCAGGATCAGTGCATGCGTATATCGATCATTTGTACGCGCTTTTAAATTTTGCGCGGCGCGAAAATGCTGAGCACGTTGCCGTGCATATTTTTGGTGATGGGCGCGATTCACCCGCGCGTGAGCTCAAGACTTTTTTGCCGCAGCTCGAAGAACGTATGCGCACCGAATGCCCCAATGCGTTTATCGCATCGATCATGGGACGCCACTTTACGATGGATAGGGAAGAGCAGTGGGAGCTCACCGCGCAGGCGTATGACTGCATGATTGGCAAAAAAGGTGCGGCCTTTGAATTTCCAAAAAAATATATTGATGATCAGTATGCCGCCGGTATCACCGATGAATTTTTCACGCCCGCATGGCGCGTCAACGAAAAGGGTGAGCCACAGGGTAGAATCCGCGAGGGTGATGCCGTGATCTTTATGAACTTTCGCGAAGACAGCGAACGACAGATGGCGCACTCATTTGTGGATCATGACTTTACCAAGTTTGACCGTACCTTTATCCAAAATTTGTTTTTTGTCACGATGACCGAGTATGAAAAAGGTTTGCCCGCACACGTGGCATATCCTCCGCTCAATCTCGAGTGGCCACTCGCACGCGTGATCTCATACGCGGGGCGCAAACAATTTCATATTGCCGAGACTGAAAAGTACGCGCACGTGACATATTTTTTCAACGGAGGCAAAGAACAGCCATTTCCGGCAGAGGAGCGCAAGCTGGTACCGTCTGCGCGCGTACCGTTTGATCAAAAACCAGAAATGTCCGCACGAGAGATTACGGATGCGGTACTTGAGATTTTGCCACAGTATGATTTTATACTGATCAACTTTGCCAATGCTGATATGGTGGGCCACACGGGCAATTTTGATTCAACGGTAAAGGCAATCGAGACGCTCGACGAGTGTTTGGGTAAAATAAAAACAAAGCTCGACGAGTTGGGTGGCGCGCTGGTGGTCACGGCTGATCATGGTAATGCCGAGGAAAAGCGGTACCGTCTGACGGGCGAACCCCGCACTAAACACTCGGCAAATCCGGTGCCGTTTTACTTGGTGGCAAATCAGTTTCGCAGAAAAGAAGCTAGATCGCAGCAGGAAATTGACGCTCGCCTCAATCAGATAGAGGGCGTGCTCTCTGATGTGGCGCCCACGGTACTCGATCTCATGGGTCTTTCGGTACCTGCCGAGATGACGGGGATTAACTTGCTCCCAAGGTTGCTCGTATAAAACAAAAAAGCCCCCGCGGGGGCTTTTTTTGTTTTGAGTAGTATTATTTTTTCTTGATGACTTCGTCGATGATGCCGTATTTTTTGGCTTCGTCGGCATCCATATAGAAATCACGATCACTATCTTTCTCAATTTTATCGAGGGGTTGGCCTGTATGCTTTGAGAGTATCTTGTTGAGGCGATCTTTGATCTTGAGGATGTGCCGTGCGTTGATCTCGATGTCTGATGCTTGGCCCTCTGCCGCACCCAGTACTTGGTGGATCATAATGTCAGCATTGGGGAGCGCGTAGCGTTTGCCTTTTTGACCCGCACCCAAAAGGATTGCGCCGCCCGAGGCCGCCATACCCACGCAGATGGTAGCGACATCAGGCTTGATATGCTGCATCGTATCGTAGATAGCGAGCGCTGAGGTGACCGATCCGCCCGGTGAGTTAATGTAGAACGAGATGTCTTCTTTTGGGTTTTGAAGTTCTAAAAACAAGAGTTGCGCGATGATAGCGTTTGCTACCTGGTCATTGATCTGACTGCCCAAGAAAATAATGCGGTCTTTGAGAAGACGCGAGTAAATATCATAGGCGCGTTCGCCGTAGGTAGATTTTTCGATGACGGTTGGTATAAGCATATTATTGGATCTCCAATAGTTCTATAACTTTTTCGTTTCGTAAGACGCCCTTAGCGTACTCCTCTACGCGGCCGCGGTCAATCTGGGCGCGATCTTTTTCTTCGTAGGGGCGTAGCATTGCTTCAACACGTGTTGTTATCTCGTCAGGTGATGCGGCCACCGCCTCGCTCTCGGCTATCTTGCGAAGGGTGAGCGATACGCGTACGCGGCGTGTAGCGTCTTCTACAAATCCTGCGCGGATTTCGGTTTCTGGTTTTTTGAGGTGTGAGAGATAGTCAGCCCATACAAGGCCCATCTCTTCAATGCTGTGACGCAATTCATCAAGCATTTTTGTTTGCTCGGCATCGATCATAATCTCAGGAATTTCTACCGTAGCGGCTTTGGCGACTTCTTCGATGAGGCGCATGCGGTGCGCGTCACGTGCTTTGCCATTTTTTTCTTCTAAAATGCCCTGCTTGATATTATCTTTTAACGCATCAAGCGTGGAAAACTTTCCAAGAGATTGCGCGTAGGCGTCATCGAGCGGGGGAGGCGTTTGGCCCTCAGGCGTACGTACGCGCTGGATGTAATTGAGGGTGTCAGTCAGTTCTTTTTCCGTAACTTCGATGGTAGCGGTTTCTTTTTTGCTATTTACCTCATGCGCGATTTTTCGAAAGTCAGGCAAGATAATCTCGGGCATGACGGCTACGCGTGCAGTCCATTCAAGAGGATTGCCACGGGCGAGCTTGGTGATGTGAAATTCAGCAGGACCAATCGCCTCGATCTTTTGCTCATCGAGTACTTTTGGCCATTCTGCCTGCAAGGCGGCCTCGGCTGCCTGCTGTAAGATTTTGTCTTCGCCGATTTTATCGACGACTATTTTTTCAGGTGCTTTGCCTTTGCGGAAGCCGTCGAGTTCAGCATCAGCCACAATTTTGGTCGTAGTTTTGATGATGTATGAATCAAATACATGCGTGTCGATAGTGCCTTTTACTTCGACGCGCGAGTTTGGAAGCTTGGCGGTAGTCGTATTCATTTAGGTTTTCGGATATTTTTTCTGGTAGATTTCGATAGATTTGGTGATGGCTGATGCGGCGTCAGCGGCACCCTTCCAACCCTTTACCTCTACTACTTTTTTCTGAAGGTCTTTGTAGACGCGGTAGAAGTGTTCGATCTCGGCGAGTAAGTGTGGCTCGAGGTCCTTGATATCTTTGGTATTGGCAAAGCGCGGGTCTTTGGTAGGAACTGCAAGAATTTTTGCATCCCCTTCACCCGAGTCAATCATATCGAGCACGCCGATGGCGCGCACCTCGACAAGACATCCGGGTACGAGCGGCTCATGACCCATCACGAGTACATCGAGTGGATCACCATCGTCCCACAGTGTTTGTGGCACAAAGCCATAGTTTGCGGGGAAGTGCATGGGCGAATAGAGAACACGGTCAAATGAGATAAGGCCCGTATCTTTGTCGACCTCATATTTCACGCGTGAGAGTTTTGGGATCTCAATGATGACATTGAGCGCGTCTGCTGATCCCGGTTTGATATCATGCCAAAGATTCATAGTGCAAGTATGATGCTGATAATTATTCTTCGTCAGATGACTTTTCGTCATCTGACGAGGTTTCTTTTGGTTCATCACCCGATTCAGTATCAGTGTCGTGCGCTTCGCGGCCTTCGCGCGTGGCGATGTCGATCTTCCAGCTCGTGAGTTTGGCTGCCAAGCGTACATTTTGCCCGTTGCGGCCGATGGCGAGTGAGAGTTGCGAGTCATCTACCATGACGGTTGCGGTGTGGGTTTCCTCATCAGTTGTTACATCGAGCACTTTAGCGGGTGAGAGCGCGTTGCCGATAAATTTAGTCGGGTCGTCTGACCATTCGATGATATCGATTTTTTCGCCACCAAGTTCGGCAATCACCGTGCCCACACGAACACCCTTTTGACCTACCAACGAGCCTACGGGATCGATGCTCTGGTCATGTGAGATGACAGCAATCTTTGAGCGTGAGCCTGCCTCACGTGCCAGCCCCTTGATCTCAACGATACCCTGGCTGATTTCCGGCACTTCTATCTCAAAAAGCTTACTGACAAAGCGGGGATGTGAGCGTGAGAGGTACATGAGTGGTACGCGCGCTTGCCGTTCGCTCATGAGGAGGAGTCCCTTGATGCGCTCGCCTACGCGGTAGCGTTCGTGCTGCACCTGTTCCTCGGCAGGCAGGAGCGCGGTAGTGCGACCAAGGTCGAGATAGACATTGCGCCCCTCGATGCGTTGAACCACGCCGCTGACAACTTCACCCTGTTTTTCTTTGAATTCTTCATAGATTGCTTCACGCTCCGCCTCGCGGATGCGCTGGATAATGACTTGCTTTGCGGTTTGCGCTGCGATGCGGCCATAGTCAGCGTGCGTCTCGAGTGGAGAGACAAGCTCTTCACCTGGTTCGATGCCTTTTTTGATTTTTCGCGCCTCGTCTACCATTATATGGCGCTCGGGGTTGAATCGAACACGTTTTTGCTCGTCGCCCAATTCCTCTTCGCGCTCAGGGCGATCAGAGGCTTCCTCGGCGGCTACTTCTTCTTCTGACTTGAGCATTGACTCATCAACGACAATTTTGACCTGTGAGAAAGAGATTTCTCCGGTATCGAGGTCAAAGGTGGCACGCACGATTTGCCCGCGCTTTCCATAATCGCGTTTGTAGGCAGCGGCCAGCGCCATCTCGATGGTTTCGATTACCTTGTCTTTCGATATACCCTTTTCTTCGGCGAGTTCTTCGAGGGTTGCTTTGATTATCTTGAGATCCATTGTTTTTAGTAATTTTTTGATAAAAAATGGCCCACTCACAGAGGGACCATCAGACCAATCACATTGACTCTTCTATTATAGCGCTATTTCTTTCACAGTCAAGTACCTCGCCTGCACAGCCTTTAGGTGTATACTAAAAGCACCAGTTCTTATGAATACTTTCCATGTAATATCGCAATGCCGCAAATACAACGTCTCGCTGTGGACCTGCCCACCGTTTTTGTTCATTATCATGGGCGGAGTCAATGTGCTTGGTATGATCACGACGGCGTTTGCCGCTCAACGTTTTTCTGACGATCCCGCTGTCGTCATCATATCGGTATCGATGATGGCAGCATTCCTCTTTGTGGTAGGTAATGCCGTGGTCTCGTCGTTTCAGCGGCTCGCTGATGCATCTCGCATCAAATCCGAGTTTGTCAACATTGTCTCGCATCAGCTGCGCTCGCCCTTGTCAGCTATCAAGTGGCAGTTGGAGCTCATGCTCGATCAGATGAAAATGGTGACGGGTGATGCCGCGGTCACCATGGGTACTATCAGGCGCCAGAACGAACGCATGATAGCGCTCGTCAATGACTTGCTCGAGGTCAACCGCATCGAAGATGATCGCGTAATCTTGCGCCCGACGGCGATCACAATCGATAACTTTGTCGAGCAGATTGCAAACGGCTATAAGCCGCTCGCCGAGCAGGCAGGTGAAAAGCTTGTGTTTAGCGCTGAGGCGCGACCACTTGTAGTATTTGCTGATGAGACCAAGCTCCGATGGGTGACTGAAAATCTCATCGACAATGCCATACGTTATACCAAGACTGGTGGCGAGGTGACGATAAAGGTATTGCGTGCTAAAAATATGGCACGCGTGGAAGTGACTGATTCGGGTATCGGGATACCGGTCGCTGATCAAGCTATGATCTTCCAGAAATTTTTCCGTTCGGAAAATGCCGTGCGAGCGCGAGCGGAAGGTACCGGCCTCGGTCTCTATCTTGTGCGGTCGCTCGTGGGCGCTATGGGAGGCAAGGTAGGATTTGCGTCCATGGAAGGCAAAGGGTCGACATTCTGGTATGCGCTCCCGCTCGTCGAGGGCGAGGCAGTGGTCCAGAAAAAATAATTATAAAAATATTACTCACTATGAAAAAACTTCTTATTATCGAAGACGAGGCGGCGCTCCAAGACGCGCTCCAAAAAGTATTTACCGCAGAAGGTTACGAGGTGTCACAGGCGTTTGATGGCGAGGAAGGCATCAAGGCGGCAAAAGAAAAAAAGCCGGATATGATCTTGCTCGATCTTATACTGCCTAAAAAACATGGCTTCGAGGTTCTCCAAGAGATCAAAGCGATCGACGGGCTTAAAGATGTTCCGGTATTGGTTCTGACAAATCTTGAAGAGAGCACTGAGGTGATGAAGGCTATCGAGCTTGGCGCGCGCGGATATTTGGTCAAGGCGAACTACGCACTCAAGGAAGTTCTTGCAAAGGTAAAAGACATTCTCGGATAAATACTATTCCAGAATGAAGATCGATTCGGGGCAACTCAAAGCGTTTTTATTAGACTCGGGGCTTGTCTCCGAAAAGGATATAGACGCGGCGATCAAAAAAGCCAAGGAGCAGGATTTGCGCCCTGGTGATGTTTTGGTCGCCCAGGGGAAGGTTACCCAGAAAGATATCGAGCGTGTGTACGGGTATATACTCGGTATTCCGTTTGTAAATCTTGAGGGCGAGAAGATTGACCCCGAAGTGCTCCATATGGTGCCTGAACCCATTGCGCGTGCTCACAATGTGGTCGCGTATAAAAAGACGGGTAAAGATCTTGAGGTCGCCATGCTCGATCCAGAAGATTTGGAAACCATTGAGTTCATCCACAAAAAATCGGGGTTGACGATCAAACCCCGCATGACCAATGAGAACTCGATGAAGTTTCTCCTCTCGCTCTATCAAAAGAGTCTTGAGGCGGAATTCGGCGAGATCATCAAGGGGGAGTCTGATGGTTTGGTGATGAGTGCCGCGGGTATTACGGAGACGACGGGTGAGAGTGGCGAGGATCTTGAAAAGGTTGCCCAAGAGCTTCCTATCATTAAGATCGTCGATACTCTCATCCGCCATGCAATTTTGCAAAAGGCGTCAGATATCCATATCGAGCCACTCGAAAATGAACTTTTGGTACGCTATCGCATCGATGGATTACTTCGCGACGCGATGGTACTGCCAAAAAAGATTGCTTCAGCTGTTATCGCGCGCGTAAAAGTACTTTCGAGTCTGAAGCTCGATGAAAAGCGCTTGCCGCAAGACGGTCGTTTCAAAATCGAATCACCCGAATACAAGTTTTCAACTCGTGTCTCGGTATTGCCAGTCTATGATGGCGAAAAAATTGTCATGCGTTTATTGCCCGAGAATGCGCGTGGATTTACGCTCGAATCTTTAGGTTTTCATGGCGAGGCGTTGGAAATGTTGCATCAGAGTATCAAAAAATCCGTTGGCATGATATTAGCCACGGGTCCTACGGGTTCGGGTAAAACGACTACACTCTATACCATGATGGATCTGATTAATACACCTGATGTGAATATTTCAACCGTCGAAGATCCTATCGAGTATCGCATGCCGCGTATCAACCAAACACAGGTACGTCCTGACATCGGGTTTACCTTTGCCAACGGGCTTCGTTCACTCTTGCGTCAAGATCCCGACGTGCTGATGGTAGGTGAAATCCGCGATGGCGAGACGGCGGGCCTTGCCATCAACGCTGCGCTCACTGGTCACCTCGTGCTTTCAACACTCCATACAAACTCCGCGGCAGGAGCGCTACCACGTTTGATCGACCTCGGTATCGAACCGTTTTTAATCGCATCAACCGTCAATATCATCATCGCGCAGCGCTTGGTGCGTACGCTCTATAAGTCACGTGAAGAATACCATCTCGATAAGGATCAGATAGCTCAACTTGAAAAGATTGTCGATATGGAGCGCATGCTGAAATTTTTGCGCGACGAAAAGATAATTCCGCCCAAAGCAAAAATCGAAGACGTGCCGTTTTATAAACCAGTGCCCGCACCCGATGTGCCCGACGGTTATCAGGGACGTATTGGCGTGCATGAAGTGATGGTAGTGACTCCTGCGATGCGTGAGATGGTGATCAAGAACGCGAGCGCGGGTGAGATTGATGCGGTCGCGCGCAAATCAGGTATGATGAGCATGCTCGAAGACGGAATATTCAAAGCGGTGCAAGGTATCACGACGGTCGAAGAAGTACTGCGTGTGACGCAAGAATAATAGTATGGCGCGCTTCCAATTTCGCGCACGCGATCGCAATAGCGTTGAACAGTCAGGGTTTCGCGAGGCTGGTGATCGTTTTGAGCTCGCCCGTTTTTTGCGTACCGAGGGACTCTTGTTGCTCGAGGCGCATGAGATAGGCGCCGTGTCTGGCACGCGCGTGCCCGGAGGTCTTAAAAAAAATGTTGCCTCTATCGATCTAAATCAGTATCTGCGACGCGTTACGTTGGCTGATAAAATCGTGTTTTCAAAAAACTTGGGTGTGATGATTGGCGCGGGCCTACCGCTCACCCGCGCGCTCGACGCGCTCTCGCGTGAGTCACATAATCCAAAGTTTAAAACCGCCATTCTTGATATTGAAGATCAGATTAGACAGGGTAAAACATTTGCCGAGTCACTACAGAGGCACCCAAAAATTTTTGCACCCCTCTACATCTCTATGGTTGAGGCGGGTGAAAAATCAGGCAAACTCAAAGAATCACTCAGCGTGCTTGCCTCGCAAATGCAGGCAGACTATGAGTTGGTACATAAGGTGCGTGGTGCCATGATGTATCCTTCTATTATTATGGCGGCAATGGTTTTGATTGGTACGCTCATGATTATTTATGTGGTGCCGACGCTCTCCGCGGTGTTCAAAGAGCTCAATGTCGAGCTACCAGCATCGACTCAATTCATCATCAATCTTTCCGATTTTTTCATAAATCATTTTCTTCTTGTGATTGTTGGGTTTATCGGATTTGTGGTTGGCACTATCGCTTTTTTCCGGACAACGATCGGCAAACACTTGCTCGATAATGTCATCATTCGCGTGCCGGTGATTGGCCCACTTGCGAAAAAATTTAACGCGGCGCGAGCCGCACGCACGCTCTCATCACTCCTGTCTGCTGGTGTGCAGGTGATGGAGGCGCTCGAGATCACTTCACGTGTGGTGCAAAATCATTTGTATTCGCATACGCTCTCAGATGCTAAAAAATCAATCCAAAAAGGCGAAACCATCTCAAAAGTATTTTTGGCAAACGAGCAACTCTATCCGTCGCTCGTCGGCGAGATGCTCTCAGTGGGTGAGGAGACGGGCGAGAGTTCAAAGATGTTGGGCGAGGTTGCGTCTTTTTATGAGCAGCAGGTGACTGAGGCGACTAAAGACCTCTCGACGATCATCGAGCCGATCTTGATGGTGGTGATTGGCGCAGTGGTAGGATTTTTTGCGGTATCAATGATCACACCTATGTACTCATTGGTAGGGGCAATCTAATATGCGTCGCGCGTTTACCATAGTCGAGATTCTCATTGTGGCGGGGGTCATCAGCTTGCTGGCAGCTCTTGTTATACCAAGTTTTGGTGTATGGCGTGAACGGACGGTGGTGCGCAGTGCGGCACGTGATATTGAGAGTATCTTGAAGCTTGCGCGATCAAAATCGCTCGCGTCAGAAGACGGTGCAAAATACGGCGTATTATTTTACGACAGCAGCACCGCGTTTCAGCTTTGTAAAAATCCTAGTTATAGCGGGGGAACATTTGACTGCGGAACAATTATTAATACCTACCGGCTCCCGTCCACTCTTTCTTTCTGTACGATTTTCACATCCAGTGCTGAGCTTAAAACTACCCCGCTAGGCCTCGGGGTTAACCCCGGCGTTTTTTTCTCGAAGCTCACTGGAGAATTTGAAAACATTGATCTTGCCTCTAGCGAGGGGACTATTTACTTCTATAATAAGAATAAGATCCCAAGTCCGTGCGGTACTCCAACCTTACCCGGCTGTCTTCTTGATAAAACGTGTGGAGGTATCACTATCACAAAATCAGGCGTGATTTATGAAAAACAATAACAAGCGCGCATTTTTGTTTCTCGAGCTTTTAGTGGCGGTAGCGCTTATCTCCACGGTGTTTGTGACAATTTTTTTCTTGCAATCAAAACTTTTGCAGATTAAGCAAGATGGCATTATGAAAGTGCGCGCAACGTACTACGCTCAAGAATCAATGGAAGCATTGCGCTATCTGCGCGCGACTGGTGGATGGTCTGCTATCTCGTCGCTTGCCACAGCTACGGATCACTATATATCGTATGCGGGTGAAACATGGTCGATCAGTACTACACCTGTAGCTCCTGATACTGATACTCCTCCTAGTATGTTTACCCGCACTATTCGGTTTGATACGGTCAATCGGCAAAATGACCAGCAGGGGGCTATCATCACTACTCCTGGGTATGAAGACTCCGGTACGCGTAAGGTGACGGTAACCGTAAGTTGGGATGGTGGCGCCAAAAGTGTTGTATTTGATACGTACTTTACGGATTGGACTTCAAGTCTATGAGACAGCGCGGGTTTACTCTTATCGAACTTTTGGTGTATGTGGGAGTATTGGTGGTGGTACTCGGTACTATTTTCTTTTTTATGGTCAATATCATCACCAATGAGCGCTCGATTGGTGATCGTGTGCGCATGATGGACGAGGCAGATTTCGCCATGCGCCAAGTACTCGATCAGACGCGTGGTGCCAAAAACATTGATTCGACAAATTTTGCGTTTAGTAATGACGGAATACTGGTGCTCACCAAGACAAATTCCGTAGTCAATATTTATGTCGATGAAACTGATCCATCAAAGCCAAAGCTCATCATGACTGATTCAGCGGACCCCATCTACATTCGGGCGCTTACCTCGCCTCGCGTAGCAGTTGATACGTTTGCTCTCGAGTGCGCGGGTACTATAAGCCCGTGTAGTAGTAATGCCAAAGGCGTGCGTATCACGCTTGGTCTGCGTGATCTTGTCACCAATCAAACCATTACCGTCACCACGGGCGCTACCCCGCGAGGCTACTAGTATGCAGTACGCAGGATACAACAAAGGTCTTGCCGCGCTCACCACTATGGTGATTGTGCTCGTCATCCTCATTGTGCTCATCGCAAGCTATGGGCTCATCACGTCGAGCGCCGCGCGGCAATTTTCCAATGTGTACCAGTCGGCGCGCGCATACTATGTGTCCGAAGCGGGTACAGAAGATGGTATCGCACGATACTTGCGCTCGGGGGGCACGGTCTCGGGTAATTGGACGGTAGCTGGTTTAGTATCGGGGACAACGGATGTTGTCGCCCCTACACCAACCGACAATAATCTCAGAAGTACGAGTAATGTTGGTGGGCGTAAGCGCGCTATAAAGGTAACGCTACAACTCAATCCTATCTACACCTACGCGGGTTTTATCGGAGACGGTGGCCTTTGGATGTCTGACTCGACCGATATTAAATGTGTGAGTGGTTCGGGTTGTAAGGGTGAAGATGAGGCGGGTGATGCGGGTACAGTCTGGGTCAATGGTCCTGTGTGGGCAAATGGATCTGATGGTGGCGGAAAGCTGGGTAAAAGTGCCAGTGATGCGCGCGTGGTAGGGCATGTATATACAACAGGCAAAGTTGATATACGTCCGTCAGAGAGAAAAGAGCCTGACCCGACTATCGGCCCGCCTTATAATTTTGTGTGTCTTGGTGTTGGTATTACTGATCCCACATGCACCATAAAGGCTACAGCAATTGCGCAAAGAGTGCGGATTCATGAAGGAGGTAAAAACTCAAAACGGTACGCGTTTCGTCTCGCGTATCATGGGAGCGCTGATAAGTTGCCCACGGTGAAGTCATACCCCGTGCGTGAAGTGGGTAGTACGGGAGTTTGGGATACACCACAAAGAATTTTGCTCGAGAAAGATACTGGTATCGGTGCGAATGACGAACGGCTTTTTGCAAAATATAAAATTGACACTGATCATGATGGTTTAACAAATAGTCCGGGTGAAGTACTTGCGGCCGATACGCCCGAGTGGGTCTATTTTAATATTCCCGGCACGAGCGGCCTACAATCTGTTGATGATGATAAAAGCATCTATATTGTGTTGCAGGCGGAGGCATCTGGCGGCGATGCAAATAGTTATTATAAAGTTTATTACGATGAGAGTGCGACGCCGTGTAAGAACGATGTTTGCGGTCTTGTTCACACGGGCGGGTCCGGGCAATATATTACTTCCGGCGTTTTTTGCTCAACTACGGCGAGTACGCCCTTTACCTGCAATGCAAGTTTGACCAACGGTGCAGCGACCATTCTTGACGATGTGTCTGGTTTCAATAATAACCGTGCTGATTTCCATTTTCGCTTCTATTCACAAGGTACCGCAGAGGATAATTATGAAAACTCACTGCAAGTCTTTGGAGAGCTCCACGCTGACGAGGCGATTGGTGCAAGCGTGATAGGCGAGGGATCATCAGCAAACAAAGATATTGCGTTTGTGGGCAGACGCTTTGTTTCCGCCTTTTGGAAAGATCGTCAAGCACATGCGCGACTGTGGGGGTATAGTTTTGTCCAACAGCTTGATAATTGTGACTTGGGTGGTAACGGTACCGAGACGGTGGGTGATGATATTGAATCGCGTCGAGGGTGGCGGCCATTTTGTGATTCGCAGGTACGCGAGGTGCGAAAAACAACAAATGGGACTAATTTTAGCAAGGTAAATTATGGCGTTTCTGAGCGCAGATATTCAGTAAATTCCGCACTCTATCCGGTCAATACGGACGTTGCCACGCGCTTTTACTGCAATCCCTATAAAAATGCCGGCAACGTAACACACGGCGGTACAGCGCTATCATGTACACAGGATTCACCATTTAATACTTATACACCCTACGAATTCAATACCATGGCGCAAGCGAGTGGGCGAGGATGTTATGTAGGATGCGGGAGTGGCGAGAATACCAGTTGCGGGTCGGATGTATATAAGACGCACTATATTTACGACACTTCTAGCGGTGTGCCTGACGAGGCAGCGTACGGCAAATATCCATATAACTTTTGCAAATATGCGGGCGGTACGCAAGATTTAGCATATGTCGACGAGGCGGCACTTAAAACTATACTTACTACTCCAGCGCCCACCGGTTATGATATTGATTCGGCAGTGCAAGACTTGTATCTTCCCAAAGCTCCTCCACAAAAAGGTCCATGGCCGATCTCCGAATCAAAAATCAATGGGTGGGTAAGTTCGTCATTAGGATTCGATTTAAATAACTGCCTCTCTGGCCCGCATATTATCACTGCATCGCAGTCATGGCCTCCGCTAGGACAGGCAGGTGCACCAACCTGCATAAATGGTGACCTTGTCGTACGCAACGGGGCAAAACTTACTCTCAACAGCGGTGCCCATGTGTACGTCAAGGGTAATCTGCACTTGATAAAAGACCCAGGCAAGCAAGGCGGCAAGATCGAGATGAACAATAGTAGTGGTGCATCAGGATGGTCTGCAAACACTGCAGGGATTGTGATTGTCGATGGGTTTGTAGACACCGAAAATGATACTCAGCTTTTAGGTGGCAACAAAGCACAAGATGAGTATATGCTGGTTATCTCGCGCTCAACCAATAAAGGCGATTATGATCCCATTAACTACCAGAATCCGGCTGATCTGACTTCGGAAAACGACAAGGCGGCGATTTATAGTTTGAGCCGTCAAGACGGAGGGGCAACGGTATCGTTTTATGCTCCCAATGGTTCCGTAGTGCTTGGGCGAGATTCTAGCAATCCCAATGCTATGCAGGTCGCGGCCTACAAGGTGGTGATGCGCCGAGGCACGCAAATCACCTATGATTACGGCATACTTGATATGATATTCCCCGGCGGGCCCACCAGTGCGTCAGGGGTCAGTGATTATGATGAAATTTAACCTTAAGAGCGGTTATTCATTGGTAGAATTATCGATTGTTTTCGTTATTTTTAGTTTTCTGGTTGCTATAGGGGTCATTTCTTTTCGGAATTACCTAAACCAGCAGGGCATGAATACTGCCACAGAGCATATTGTTGCTCTTTTAAATCGTGCCCGAAGTTATACCCTCGGTTCTTTTGACGATTCCGGCGGTACCGAAAGAAATTATGGCGTGCATATTGATGTTGCCAATGACACATTGACGTTGTTTTTTAGTACTAAAACGTGTGCTCCTTTTGACCAAGGTCCACCTGGCAATGCTGTCATTCAGCCCGAGCGTATCATCCAAAGTATTGATATTTCTTCGATAAATATTTCCGCAGGGTCAGATATTATATTTCAGAGGATTTCGGGAGATGCCAAAGCTGCAAATAGCGGCTGTGTCGCTCTGGGGGGCGGCACCATTACCCTACAGTCGCGCAGCGGCGGCGGATCAAAAACTATCCATATATCAGATACAGGCGTTATCTCGATAGAGTAGCATTGTGCAGCAGAGCGCTATTCTATAGCGCTATCTGTTTCCTGAAGTTTCGAGAACCATTATACTGAAAGATATGCGTCGATCGCACGGTTTTACGCTCATTGAGATTTTGGTTGGCATTGCTATTTTTGGTACGGCAACGGTTGGTTTTTTTGTGGCGGCGGCTGTGTCATATCGCGTGGTAGATAGAGCTGGAGAGAAGGTGCAGGTAGCTTTTTTGCTCGAAGAGGGGGCGGAGGCGATACGGTATCTGCGAGATATTCAATTTACCGACAATATACGCAATCAGCCAATTTTATACGATCAATGTTTGAGGTTTAATGATGCCACGAAGTCTTTTATCACTACTCAACCTGGAAATGTGCTGTTGATGCATTTAGATGAAAGTGTGGGAGCTACATCGTTTGCAAATTCATCACCAAACTCTTCCGCCGGGAGTTGCTCAATTGGTACCTGTCCTACTGTTGGGGGAGCGGGGGCGGTCACACCAAATCTTGGCAATGCACTTACTTTTGCTGCAGTAAATCTTATTAGTGTGCCATACACGTCGAATCTTGATTTTACGACAGCACTGACAGCTAGTGCGTGGGTGAAGACAGCGCAAAATTCATCAGCATTCGACATCGCGCTCTTTAAGGTAAATAATTTTTATTTTGGATATAAAAATCTCAAGCCAACAGTCACTCTTACGGGTGTCGGCAATGAAATCCAGTCTACTTCGCTCACCACGATACCGATAAATACTTGGACGCATATTGCTTTTTCTTATGACAAAGCTGCAAATACAGTGCGGTTTTATATCAATGGAGATCCGTTGGCACCAATTTCTGTTGGTGGCTCTTTAACCACCCAGATTAATCAAGGTTTTTATCTTGGAAGCTTTACATTTGCAGGAGGGCTCGACGAGGTTAGTCTTTACAATCAGGTGCTGAGTGATCGGGCTATTAAATCTCTCGCTACCAATAATACCCCTCCGTGTGATGTAGGGCTTGATAATTTTGTTCGCACGGTGCGGTTTCAGAATGTGTGTAGGGAGGATATAAATAGTGCGAGCTTTGCAAAGGATGACATTATCGGTACCACCGAGGTGGTAAACGCGGGAGGGGTATGCACGGGTACGGGAGGTGCGACCGGGTATGTCGATGCTCAATCAAAATATGCGCGTATCGATGTTTTGTGGGGAGCAAAAAATGAACTCAAAGAATCAGTAGAAATGTATGTTACGAATCTTTTTAACACCCCATAACGCTTGTATGACGAAACATATGTCCAAAAGACAGGCTGGCGTAACTCTTGTAGAGTTGTTGCTCTACATTGCTATCCTCGCAGGCGTGCTTGTGGTGGCGACAAACGGTATCGTGCAGATGGGCAAGGTGTACGCCATCGCGAGAAATGAGCGTCGTGTCGCCGGCGTTGCCCAAGCAGCTCTTGAAAGAATCATAAAAGAAATTCGTCTTGCCTGCGACGTCGCTGTCATCGCAGGTTCCCCACAATCTTTGCAGCTGACTACGTATCAGGCCTTTAGTCCCGGCATGCTTACCCCTGACTGTTCGACAAATTTTGCTCAAAAAGTAGAAAAAAACGTCACCCTTTCATCAGGGCGTATCATGCTTGATTCCCAGTATCTTTCACCCGCCGCCAGTGTTGTCACGATCAATTCTTTGCAGTTTCAAGATGTTAGCGATATTGATAGTTTTTCAAAGGCAGTCAGAATATTTTTACAAGTGACTGCTGGGTCGGGTCAGCAGCAAGTATCACATGCATATTATGCGACAGCAATTTTACGTAATAGCTACTAAAAAATTTTTGAAAGAAAGTGGGGCGATAGCTCTCTTTCCTATTCTTTTATTGCTATTTATCTCCCTCCTTATTTTGGGCAGTTTTAGCGCGCTCGGTGTATCAGTACTATTCGATGCGCGCGAACTCATCAGGAGCAAAAAGGCACTTGTATCTGCCGAATCGAGTGCAGAGGATATGGTTTACCGCACGCTCCAGGGTACACTCAATTACACTAATTTGGCAAACCAAAAAAAGAATTCATTATCTATGAACGGTGGAGATGCATCAACCGAACTTACTGTGGATGGATGGACAGCGCAGGCTCTCGATGACTATCCGAAGCTATTTGAGATGGAGAGTGTGGGGAGTATACAGTTTCGACATCGGAAAACAAATCTACATTTTGCGATACCAGACAAAAGGCTTGCTATCGGGGTGCCGGGCGCAATTCAGTCAGGATACCTCGGAGTATTTTTCCAAGGCCAAAAACCGCAAGTCATAGGATCGGCAGGATATGCGCAGGGAAATATTTTTTCAAATGGCAGTGTATTTGCCAACACCGGCCGGCCGCTTGTAAATGGTAGCGTGGAAGTTGCGCGACACATCGGCGATGTTGCCAGACAACAGCACAATGAATCTATCACAGCAGCACAAGTGACGTCATGCGGCGCATCATGCGCATTTACCATCTATAAAGATCCAAATCGTATAGCAGCTCAGTCATTTATAGCGGATACTACAGCACCCATCAGAGAAGTGGGAATATGGATGAAGAAAAACGGCAGTCCAAATAATATAGTTGTAAACGTTGTCAAAAATAGAAGGGTTAAAAATGCTGCTGGGTATCCTGCATGTACGTCAGCAGATGAGGTGGCTGGTGTTTGCATGGATCTACCGGGTTCTGCGAGCGGAGATGTGATAGTGAGCGATACTATTACAAACGCAGAGGTGAGCTCGGCATATTCGTTTGTCTCAGCAGTTTTCCCCACGCCGGCTCCTGTGATTATGAACAATAAATATTGGATTATCATTGAAACAGGTTGCAGTAGCAATGGATGTTTGAGCGGCGTGACTAATTGGTACGGTATAGCAGGTCTAGATGATAATTATGAATATGGCACCAACACGAGCTATTTTTGTGATACATGTCCTCCGGGCGATAGGGCGACGTTGTATTTATATACGGGTACGGATGGTAGTAGTAGCTACAAGGCACCCCCGTATCCGCTAGGAGCTAGCAACAAACCTCAGAAGGATATGGCATTCAAGGTTTTCCTCGGGGAAGCTGAGACCAGTATTCGTTCAACTGCAGTGAATGATTCGACAACAGCAGCAGAAGGATCGGTTTTAGCAAAAAGTGATGGACTTGAGATTATAGGAAATGCAGTTGCAGAGCGCTTGTATGCTATTAATGTTGGGGGCTTCGCTTATTTCAAAGATCTTTACCCTACAAATCCCGGCTCCGGGCTTTCAAATGAATCAAAAAATGAAGTAAAAGCTGGTGGTGATTATGATAATTCAGGTATATTCGTAGCGACAGGGCATGGAGATTTAACAGATCCTGACATTCATCCAGATCTACCTTTCTATTTACCAGGACAGACATGTCCTGGTACAGAAAAAACATATGACAACAACGGGACCGATACAAGTTGCAAGATATATCGATATACTGCCGATTCTGTAAAGCATTGCTATAAGAGATATTGTTCATGTACCAATGGCACAGTACAAAATGGTCGTTTTTGTAGGGATGTTGATAATCTTTCGGTAACCAAACAAATCCCGCTACCAGTTGAATCGTTTGGTAATTACGATAATACAATTGCTATGCATTTTATTAAGCTAGAGCAGTTTCGCAAAGAAGCGCTCAGTATGGGCACCTTGGTGGTGGGCGACTCGGCGACCACTCTCTATACACTCACGGGAGTGGCAAAAAGTATTCCCACTACGCAAAAAACTTTAACCATTACAAGTCCCGTAGGAACGCGCAGAGAGGGTACGATGCCGGGTGTATTAAAAAAAGATATGTTGAGCGTTACGCCAGCTTTAACCGAAGATATTAAATTTGACTACGGGGTGATTGACGGTAATGTCAAACTTACTAGGCATGCTCGTCTGAAGCTCACGGGTCTTAAAAACAATGTATGCCCGTTCGATAACAGTACCAAGCCTTGTTATGTAGCGTGGATCAAGGGAAAGCTCGAGATGGATGAATCGTCCGAGGTAACTATTGAGCCACCTGCAGGCGAAAATCCTGCTACGTATGCTGCAAGTTTCTATTTGCTTGTTGATGACAACATTCTAATGATTCAATCGGCAAAGATCTACAGTCTTGGATCTTCAGATGCAAATGCAGCAGTGCTCGTTTCCTATAGCGGCAATACCAATGACCCATATGCCATGAAGCTCAATAGTTCTTCGGGAGGTGCGGGCTCGGTTTTCTTTGCATTTCGTGGTGTCGTTGCTGTTAACCAGGCTTTTGAGGCAAAAGCCATCGTGGCGCAGGGTATTCGCCTCGATGGTGATAGTGTAGTTGTTAAATTTGATGAAGGTTTGAAGTTTCCTAATGGGCATAGGGGAGGCAAGGCAGTCACAGGGGCGGATATCTCGGGATATTTTGAAAAATAGTGTTTCTCTCCCAAGTAGTTCATAGTACAATAAAGGCAATGAAGCCGTTTTCATTTCCGGCCATTGGCGTTGATATATCAGACGAGTCCTTTAAATATATGCGGTTCGGGCTCGAGGAGGGGCGTCGTACGATCGCGTTTTTTGGCGATCATGATTTACCCACAGGATTGATAGAAGCAGGCGAGATAAAAGATATAGGAGGTGTGGCAAAAGTAATCAAAGAAGTATTACACCCGTATCACACTCATACCCCGTACCTTGTTTGTTCGCTACCCGAAGAAAAAGGTTTTTTGCGTCTTGTGCGTATGCAAAAGATTCCCCACGCAGAGGTACGTCAAGCGCTCGAGTTTCAGCTCGAAGAGCACATTCCTTATCCACCGGGTGATTTGTATTTTGACTATCAAATATTGCCACAGGCAAATTCTACTAAGGGCGACATGCAGGTGATTGTGACGGCATATCCAAAGACGCTCATTGATTCGTATATACAGGTAGTAGAGGTCGCAGGATTTATCCCTGTGGTCTTTGAGCTCGAGTCGCAGGCGGTTGCGCGTGCGGTCTCGCCACGTGGGAGCGCAGAGGCGGTGTTGGTAGGTGATATCGGCCGTACACGCACGACATTTTCTATTGTGTATCACGGCAATACACTCTTTACCTCAACGGTTAAGATGGGCGGACGTGACCTTGATGCTACACTTCGCGATTCGCTTCATATCACCGAGGAGCAAGCGCGTGAGATCAAGATTGGCCGCGGTATTGATTTTTCATCTGAGGAAATTATCAAATCAATGTCGCCTGCACTTGCCGTGCTCAAGGCAGAGGCAGAGCGCCAGATTCGTTTTTGGGAACGCAGGCGTGAGGAAGGTGAGCCCGCCATCACTACTGCATATCTTTGTGGAGGTGACGCACACCTCAAGGGATTGCCCGAGTTTCTCTCACGCGATCTTGGGGTAGCAGTAGGGCGTGCAAAGATTTGGGAGAATCTTTTTGATTTGAATCATTATGTCCCCCCTATGCGCGCACATACGACCATGCGATACGCGACTGCGTTTGGTCTTGCGATGCGCGGTGATGATGATTTGTTTTCCGATATACATGTATAGGTATGAATCTTCTTCCTCCGCATTATAAAAAAGAATTGAGACTCGAGGCATGGCGACGGTTTTCGGTGTTTTTTGGTATTTATATGTCAGTGATTGGGGTTGCCGCGGTAGCACTTCTTTTGCCATCCTATTTTTTCTTGCAGTTTCAAATTGATGGGCTTAAGGCGTTTGAAGAGACATTGCGGCGCGCGCCTGAATATAAAAATATGGAAGAAGGTAAAAGGACGGTGGCGCGCATCAGCAGGCTTCTTGCTACTACCAATCATTTTTTACAAAGCGAGAGAGAAGCGACGCCGCTCATCGAAGATATTGTCTCGCGTATGCCCGCCTCAGTAACGCTGTCTGATTTCTCGTATACACATCAGGAGGGCGCCGTCTCAACACTTAAATTATCCGGCATTGCAGGACACCGCGATGACTTAACGCGGTTTGCTGAAACTTTGCAAAAAAGCCCCTATGTCAAAGAAAAAGTGACAGTACCCGAATCAAGCTATTTACGGGAGCTTAATACTTCTTTTACATTGTCATTGGTTATAGGACCTGCAAGTCAATGAGTCAATTTCGTAAACATTTTTTTATAACACTCGGCATCGCTGTGTTTGCGGTTAGTATATTTTTTGGTACTTTTTTCTATCTTTTTTTCGGGATCATCGCGCCGCTCTCAATAGAGTTTCGTCAGGTGCAGGAAAATATTGAAACTATCGAGGAGAGTACAAAGGATTTTAGAGGTCGTATTTCGCCCGCGCTCACACGAGAGGAATCTGACATAATAAAGATAGAGAAATCCTTTTTTGTATACTCACCTGATACAGCCAAAGAGTTTATTATTTTCCTCGAAACCGCCGCTCGACGCAATAACCTTACTGGCGAGATAAATACCTTGCCGCAAGCCAATAATGCAACGGCATCAGTGACAGTCTCCGGAAATTTTGATGATGCAATTATCTTTTTGCGTGAGATCGAAAATGGTCCGCTCCTTCTTGCGATTGATGGTATCTCGTTGCGCGCAGCTGGTGACAAGATATCTCTTTCTTTACAGATTCGATTGCCTACACCACCCCAAAATTCATAATATTCAACTATGGCGATTAATTGGAACATGGATGTTGGATCACTCAGTACTCTTTTTAAAAAGAAAAAGAGTTCTGTTCGGGCGTCTGACGCACTCATCCCTGCGACCAAAAAAGTATGGCGATTCTCTGTCATGTTTCTTGGTATTTTTGCAATACTGATTGTTTCTTACGATGCTTATATTTTTTGGGAATATGTGTATAACCAGCAGGATGTTGATATTGGCGAACAAGGTAATGTAAAAGGTATTGATCGACCCTTGTTTGATGGAGTGGTTAGAATGCTCGATGAGCGCACAGTAAAATTTGAGCGCGCAAAATCTATCGAACCCATCAGAAATCCTTTCGCAAGATAAATTGTGCCTCCGGTAGGAATCGAACCTACATCAAGGGCTTAGAAGTCCCCCGTTCTATCCATTGAACTACAGAGGCCTTTTCCTATCCTAAAGCGCTCTCAACTTTTTGTATACCTCGTATACTTTGCGCGCGCCATTGATCGCGCGATGCGGCATAGGTTCTTTCTCAATGCCGAGACGCTTGCAAGCGTAGGTGAGTTTGAGCGTAAAGTCTGACTCATGACGCAATTTTTCGTACGCGATACCCGCCACATCAAGACTATGGTAATCAAGGGGATTTTTGATCCCTTCGCGTCGGTAGGTCTCTGCCAAAAAAGTCCAATCAAAGGGCGTATTCCACGCGGCAAAGAGCGCGCCGCGCGCGAGCGCATTGTACTGTTCGAGCGCTTCGCGGATTGAGATAGCATCTTTCCAAAGTTCATCGCGATACCCTAAAAATACGAGTGATTCGGGGTCGGCGCTCTCAGGTCGCTCCATGCGTACTTTTTTATCCATCTCGGCTACTACTTCGAGTGTTTCGGCATCTGCCACTACCACGCCAAACTCTACGATCTCATGGCGTAGCGGATCAAGGCCGGACATTTCAAAGTCAGTAAATGCTATTTTTGACGGGGTCATATGCCAAGGATAAGTTTGATGATAAACTCGCTCACGACACCCACGACGCCCGAGAAAAAGAAGATAAAGATGAGCAGCAGCACAAAGCCATATTGTTCCATGAGTGCTGCGTATCGGTGCCAGTAGTAGGGGAAGAAGCTAAAGAGCACCTTGGAGCCGTCGAGCGGAGGGATGGGGACCATATTGAACACTGCAAGGATGACATTGACCATCATGATCATAAAGCAGATCTGCAAAAATGCTGCCGGCAAGAGTGCTCCGCCAAAGCGCACCATGAGCCCAAATATAAGCGCGAGCGATATGTTTGAGAGAGGGCCTGCGGCTCCCACAATCGCCGAGCCCCAGCGTTGGTTACGGAGATTATAGGGGTTGTAGGGTACGGGTCGCGCCCAGCCAATCAAAAACGGACTACCAGTCACTACCAATAGGAGTGGCAGGGCAACCGAACCGATGGGGTCGAGGTGCGGCAGGGGGTTGAGTGTGAGGCGGCCTGCGTATTGTGCCGTCTTGTCACCCTGCGCGTAGGCAGCAACACCATGAGAAACTTCATGGATGACGACCGACATGACGAGGATGATCACCTGAAAGAGTATATCTATTGCGTCCATAGTGAGAATATGATATACATAGTATGTTTTCTGATGATTTATGGCAACTAAAACTTGTACAATCTGTGGCAAAGGATCAATGATGGGCGGCAAGCGCAAGCTTCTTCGTGGTCACTACAATCCTGTAAAATGGGAGCGCAAGCACCCAAACCTCCAATGGCTTCGTGTGGGTAACAAGCCTCGTGCTTTGGCGTGCACATCGTGCATCCGTAAGGTCAAAAGCGCATAATTTTGATACAATAAAATCTCGGAGTATGGGGTAGTGGTAGCCCGCGTCCATGGGGTGGATGCAGCCTCAGTTCGATTCTGAGTACTCCGACATGACCCCGCATGCATGTGGGCTTAAAATGCTGGGAGCATTTTAAGCACGAGCTATCCTTGTGATAACAAGGATTCTAAATAGCGAGTGTACTTATTAGACAAGGGTTCAATTCGACTCAACCATGAAAAAGAAACTTTGGTTTCGCGCAAAAGATTATGGGTGGGGTTGGCAGCCGTGCACATGGCAAGGTTGGCTGGTGATTGTGGCATACATTGCAGGTATGTTTTTTATCGCATCTCGCATTGATGCTGATGCCAAGGCCGCGAGCGATGTGCTCACAAGTTTTATACCGCAGTCGATTATTTTAACTGCACTCGTGATTTGGATATCGGCGAAATATGGCGAACACCCCGAGTGGCGTTGGGCAGGCAAGCGCGTATCTCCACGCGCGGTGCTTTTTAAGTCAGTGATTTTGGTAGCAGCGCTTGTGGTTTTTACAATCATCTTGATGTGGGCGCTCAGTTCATCTGGACTGGTAGTCTTTAAATAAGTTTTCTGAGAGTTGCTCAAACATAAGAAGTAGGGCATAGTATCTACGGAAAAGGAGGGTCAATGAGTGCAATTCAAAAGCCATTTGACCTCAGGCCGGAGGACATCCGGTACATGACAGTCGGCGACAATACACGCATTCGCGCATGGGTCAAGCTTACTCGTGACGGATGTGCATCTGAGGCAACGTCTGAAACGTACGAACCGCGGACCGCCGTCAATGCGGCACTCGAAAAGGCCCTTGAGCGCTGGTTCGATGAGCGGATCGTTTTGCGGTACCAGAGTGTATCGCAAAATGGTAAGGATGCTCATGCCCAGACAGCTGTGTACGCATGTGGGCAGTTTGCTCGGGGAAGCGCTGAACACCGCGATCTCGTCAAAGCAGTTGCCCTGAGCTTTGTCGCTGCCATCAACGCGATCGCCTAACAACCGCCTAGAGCACCCCTCTAGGCGATTTTCTTTTTTATTTATTCTCAATATGTTTTAATAGGGGCATGGATAAGATATTTTTGAGACGGCAGATGGTTTCGTTGATTTTTCTTCTTTTGCCGGGGATAACATATTTAATCTTTTACTTTTTTGAAGATTTTTTGTTTTCTCACATCATAACTTTCGTGCTTTTTTTTGTTTTTCACTATCTAAATTTCGTATTCAGCTTTGTCGCGCTTGCGCGTTTTGCTGCGGATTATAGAGATGAGTCAGGTTTTTTTCATCTAGCTCCACTCGCGATATTTATTCTATTGGCAGCCGGCGCTGTGCTTTGGACGGGGTACTGGGCGTTTATGATGTCAGATTTTTTATTCTTTTCTAACGGGTTTCACTAGATTTTTTTGGAGATAGATATTTGTTGACGTTTTATAAAAAACGGTTTACTTTTGCTTTGGAAGTTCGTTTCAATTTCTCACTAACAGAGAAGGAGATGAATGATGTACTCAATGAAAAGTGGCCTCATTGGCATGGTGGCGATTTTCGTCGCCGTTCTGTTCTTTACAACTGCTAGTGCGTATCAGACTATTGCGCATCGCTACATCACCTGCAAGGCGCTCGAGGGTTTACGAGACCCTCTACCCGAAGCTCATGCGGAGTTTCGTCAGTACGCCCGGTGCGACGACTGCACAATCTTCAAGGGTGTTGACTGCCTAGGGCTCACCATCGAGCCACCGATGACTTCTCAGGCACTGATTCATGTTAATCGTGATGTTGAGTGGGGCAAGGCCAATTTCTGCCTAGGGCTTGATGGACCAATTTACCAACCACCAGGCCAAATCGTGATGCAGGAAAATAGTGTTGACTACACAGTAGATTACGAAGGTGACGATCTGGTGACTGGCTCCTCGGCTGAAGATGCCACCAATGTGACCGATCCGCGAAGCGGTCTCCGTAACCCAGCATTGGCAAGTCATTTCTGGGATCCAGATATACGCTTCTCAGCCGTTCCTGGAGATTTTGATGGAGGGTTAGCCGTTTCAGTTAGAGCTATATGTGCAGGCGCGAGGACAAGAGATTGTCGTGTTCGACAATCCTCGTACCATCGAGCTCAAGGGTTTTGGGCGACCGCTATTTCGCTTTACGACGAGGGCAAGATCCAAGAAGCGTACTATACGCTCGGTCGCGTCGCTCACTTGCTTGAAGATCTGACGGTGCCAGCACATGTTCATGGCGATAATCACAACGGGCATTTCTTGTCTAAGCCATTTCTCCACACTTGTTGTGGCGGAAAGCGTCACGGCGACTCTCGTCCAGATACAGTCGAAACCTACACAGCAGACAAGGCAGTGCTTCAGCGAATGGATGACAAGAAGGTTCGTCCGTACAAAGATGAGAAGCTC
>JGI24126J20157_1000198_pt1 | contig 27925 bp, 18 predicted proteins | sample SubbioR12Aug_8Ca_FD_20157 | JGI IMG/M metagenome (IMG submission 20157)
AATATGCAAGGTTTTTTCGGCGGCGCCCAGCCATTCGAACACATCGGCGGCGCTGGGATCGGTCGCCACTACCGGATCCCGGTCGGCGTAAAGCAATAACGACGGCGTCGTTACTTCGGGCAACAGCGCCTGCAGACGTTGGATCAAACGGCGTAATTCGTACAGTGCGCGTACCGGTGTGCCGCAATAATTGATGTCGGGGTGTTCGGGCGTGTTGTCGATAAACGGTTTAACGCCTTCGAAAGATGACAACCATCTCACCAGTGTATTGGCGTTGTGCAGCAGCGGCACCAGCATGAAGGCGGGGTCGACGAATTTGACCGGCACCGAAACGGCGACCACGCCGACGATTTCCGGATGATTTTCCACCGCCAATTTCAAAGCCAGGGCGCCGCCGGTGGAAAAGCCGATCAGGTAGAGTTTTGTGCAATGTAACTTAAGAATATTGAAGCCCCTGCGCACGCTGTCGAACCACTGCTCGTAACCGATGTCGCGCAAGGCATAAGGCGAGGTGCCGTGGCCTTTAAGACGGACCCCAAGCACGGTATAACCTTGCTCCGCCAGATAGCGACCGTAATCGCGCAGTTCGGCGGGGCTGGCCAGCAGACCGTGTATCAGCAAAATCCCCAAACCGTTGCCGCGTTTGGGGATGATGAAAAACGGCGCCGGGTCGGCAACGGCGGTTTCCCGGCAATAAAAATCGCCATCGCCGCAACAACGGTATTTTTCCTGCTCCAATGCCAGCTGCAGATGTTCGTCATCGAAATGCCAAGCCGCCAACTGCCGGGCATCCATGCTTCGATAAACCCGGTCCGCCTCCAGCAAGGCATTACGGACACCGCGCAGCGGAGCGGCTTCGTTGTTATAAACTGCAATGGGGTTTTCCAACCGTATGCTGTCGAAATCATGATCGGCGCACAGCTTGGGTAGGAAGCGGTAACAGCCGTCCTGTTCAATCAATAATTCCGCCTGCTTGGCAACGCAGATGAATTGATCGAAGCGGGCGCTGACGCCTTGTACCAGTTCGCCGTACTCGTCGGGATCAAGCAGGCTGCGGTGCAAATGAATGTCCGGATTGTTTTGCAGCTGTTTAATCGCGATATACAACACGCTGTAAAAGCGGCTTTTCTCGATAGTTTGCCGCTTGTCGCCGATCAAGCTCATGATCAGCGTCGAAGCCAGATGGCTGAGATTGATGGTGACATTGGCGTAGATTTTTTCCATATACCGGTTGCGCGAACACCGCGCGTTTTTTTGGAAGAAATATCCCAGCAGACGCTGCTTCCAATTACGCGGCGCGCTGCGCAACTGAAAAACGTCGTCCGGCTCGCGGATGCCGGGCGCAATTAATTCCATTAACTTACGGGTACGCCAATCCCACACGCAGCAAGGGTCAACCGGGCTGCTCATGCGGATATCCATGTCGGTATCCCTGAGCATAATGTTGCCTTCTATGATCAACTCCTCGGCCTGGCGCAGGCTGAGCGAATCGGCAAACAGTTCGACGCTTTTGAAAAGCAGGTTTTCCGAGGCCCGGATCGGGTAAAAGGTAATGTTGGCCGGAACTATCAGGGTCGGCTTCAAGGCCGTTGCCATCAGCTCGTCGAGATTATCGAATTGCAATATCTCTTTCCAGTGCTGCAAACGCTCGACTTGTTCGTGCTGAAAGGCGTAACGGATGGCTGTTTTTAAGGCTTGCACGCCCTGGCCCAACACGGCCGGACCGGTATGCTGCTTGCGCCGGTTACCGGCGATGCGCGAATAGATGCTGTATTCGCCTTGTTTATCGATGACTCGGCGGTCCTTGACCATGCCGCCTTCCGGAAAAACCACGACCTTGCGGCCGCGTAAAATCTGTCCGGCCAGCATGGCAAACAGGCGCGGATGGTCGTGCGGAAACACCCCCACGTGTTGCAAATAATTCGACAGCATCGAGTCGGTTCCGAAGAATTCGCCGGCGGCGATCGCGCAACTGTAGGCGCCGGTTTTCTCGAAAATCAGAAACTGCGGAATAAAGGTTTCGAAGCGGGAGAAATGATTGAACAGGAAAATATCGCCCTGCAGCAACTGGGTATCCGCATACAGCTGGAATTTGACGCTGAGCAGATTTTTGACCGCATTGAATAATTTGACGGAGCGGTTGAACAACGCCGTGTCGATGTCGGGCCAGTCTTGCGGATAATGGGATGCTTTCATGGCAACCTTCTTAATATAGAGTCTTAAACTTAACAGCTCGCCAACAAGTAAAGATTGATGACTTTGAGCTGTTCATTTTGCGACGGCCCGCGCCGCGTGGTGGCGGAAAACCCCGCCCCCGAACGTACCGCGCATGCCGATATTTTCAGACTACGCCGTTCCGACACCATTTAACCGTGCAAGGTTCATAACCGCGGGTTTTTCCCTACCCGTTTGCATGCCGACCCAAGCTTGTTCCGCCTCTCGCAACACCGGCAACACGCACCAAACAAGTTCGTGCGCACCGCTTGCCGCACCAAAACAATTCATAAGCCCATGCACCAGAATCGACTCCGCACCCCAAAATCGCCCATTTACCAAGCATGAACCATCTGGCATGCAAACTGCGTATCCGTGGACCTGATTCCAATAATCGTAAAACCGTATGTCTACAAGCAAACTCAATCTGTTAAGTTTCACCGGCAAAATGAAGATTTTGCATATGACTTGGCTGGCTTTCTTTATCAGCTTTGCTGTGTGGTTTAACCATGCCCCGCTGATGCTGGTAATCGCCGAACAGCTCAAGCTCGGCCAGCCGGAAATCAAGACCATTTTGATCCTTAACGTGGCGCTGACCATTCCATCCCGCATCGTCATCGGCATACTGGTGGATAAATTCGGCCCCAAGCGCACCTATTCCACCCTGTTGGCCGTCGGCAGCCTACCCTGCTTTCTGTTTGCCGCCGCCGACGATTTTCAACAACTGGCATTGGCGCGGTTTTTATTGGGCTTTGTCGGCGCCGGTTTCGTGATCGGCATCCGCATGGTGGGCGAGTGGTTCCCCGCCAAGCAATTAGGCATTGCCGAAGGCATCTACGGCGGCTGGGGCAATTTCGGTTCGGCGGCGGCGGCCATAGCCCTGCCCTCGCTGGCGTTGCTGTTCGGCGGCGAAAACGGCTGGCGCTATGCCGTTGCCTGCACCGGAATCGTGGCCTTGCTGTATTCGGTCGTGTATTTTTTCAGCGTCAGCGATACCCCCAAGGGCTCGACCTATTTCAAACCGAAGCGGGCCGGCGCCATGGAAGTCACCAGTATTTGGGATCTGTTCTTCTACATTTTGATGACCGTGCCCTTATACGGCGCCTTGACGCTGCTGACCTGGAAACTGTCGCCCGCCGGGATGAAAATGTTGTCCGATACGGCCGCCATCGGTACCTACACGGTTATCTGGGCGCTGTTTTTCTATAACGTCTACAAAATCGTGCATATCAACGAAGCCCACCTGACCCAACCGATTGAAGAAATACACAAATACAAGTTCAAGCAGGTCGCGATTCTGGACTTAGCCTATCTGGTCACCTTCGGCTCGGAATTGGCGGTAGTGTCGATGTTGCCGATGTTTTTTTACGAAATCTTTCACGAAAGCCAGGGCATTTCCATGGTGCAGGCCGGCCTGCTGGCCTCCGGTTTTGCGTTTATGAATCTGGTGGCGCGGCCCGGCGGCGGCTGGATCAGCGATAAATTCGGCCGTAAGCGCTCATTATCTATTTTCATCGCCGGCTTGGCGGCCGGTTATTTCGCGCTGTCGCAAATCACTTCGGAATGGCCGGTGCTGCTGGCTGCCGCGGTGACCATGCTGTGTTCGTTTTTCGTGCAAGCCGGCGAAGGCGCGGTATTTGCGATGGTGCCGCTGATCAAACGCCGCATGACCGGCCAAATAGCCGGCATGGTGGGCGCCTACGGCAATGTCGGCGGGGTAATCTTTCTGACAGTGCTGTCGTTTGTGTCGCCGGCGGTTTTTTTCGTCACCATCGCCTGCACGGCGCTGGTGGTAGGCATTGCGGTACAATTCATCGAAGAACCGGAAGGCCACATGGCCGAAGTCATGGAAGACGGCAGCGTGGCGATGATAGAGCTCAGTTAACCCGCAACCCCTCGTTACGCCGTTGAGCGCTATTTTCAATGGCGCTCTACGGTTATGATGCCGTACCGGCCGCGCGGCCGCCAATCACCAAATCGACAAGCCTACCCCTCATGGCGAAAGCATTATCCATCAGCATAGGCGCTTATAGCGACAAAGGCATCAAGGCCGAAAACGAGGATTTTTGGGGCGCGTTGATCCCCAAGGAACCGCAACTGACCCTGAAGGGGATTTCGGTGGCAATCGCCGACGGCATGAGCGGCAGCGAGGCGGGCAAGGAAGCCAGCCATTGCTGCGTCACCGCCTTTCTGGAAGATTATTACAGCACCCCGGACAGCTGGTCGGTAGTGCATGCCGGACAAAAAATCCTCTCCGCCACCAACTCATGGCTGTACAGCCAGGGCCGCGCCCGGTATTCGTCGGTCAAGGGCATGGTCAGCACGCTGAGCGTACTGGTCATCAAATCCAATACCGCGCATATCTTTCATGTGGGCGATTCGCGGATTTATCTGCTGCGGCAAAACACTCTGGAACAATTGACCCGCGATCACCGCCTATGGGTGACCAGCGACAAAAGCTATCTGAACCGGGCCATGGGCATCGAGCCGCATTTGGAGGTGGATTACAAAAGCCTGCCGTTGGAACCCGGCGACTGCTTTTTGCTGACCACCGACGGCCTGCACGATTTTGTCGACGACAAAACCCTGCAATCGCTGCTATCGGCAAGCGGCGACTTGAACGCCGTTGCCGCAACCCTGGTACGCACCGCCCTTGCCAACCGCAGCGACGACAATGTCAGCTGCCAGATCGCGCGCATCGACAGCCTGCCCCTGCTGCAAGAAGACGAAGTGCTGCGCCGCCACGGCCAGCTGCCGTTTCCGCCGCCGCTGGAACCCGGCATGCTGCTGGACGGCTACCGCATCGAGGCCGAACTGCATGCCAGCAAACGCACCCAGATTTACAAAGCGTTCGATACCGTGCATAAGCGCGATGTGATTCTGAAGACGCCTTCGGTGCTGTACGACGACGATACGCATTACATCGAACATTTCCTGCACGAAGAATGGGCCGGCAAGCGTATCGAACATGAAAACGTGCTGAGCGTCCTTGAGTCCGACCGCGGCAAAAGCTGTTTGTATTACGTGACCGAATATCTGGACGGACAGACCCTAAGGGAGTGGATAACACAAAATCCCAAGCCGGACATCAAACAGGTCAGAAAGCTGGTGGAGCAAATCGCCAAGGGTCTGCGGGCATTTCACCGCATGGAAATGTTGCACCAGGACTTAAAACCGGAAAACATCATGCTTACGGCGGAAGGCGTGGTCAAAATCATCGACTTCGGCTCGGTCAAAATCGCCGGCATCGCCGAAATTACGCCGCTGGATCGCGCCGGACAGGAAAATATCCTGGGCACCTTGAACTACACGGCACCGGAATACCACCTGGGCCAGCGCGGCACGGTCAAGTCGGACTTGTTTTCGCTGGGCGTGATCTGTTACGAAATGTTGAACGGCAGCCTGCCCTTCGGCAACATGCCGGAAAAACCCAACCGCGGCAATCTCGGCCACTTGAACTACATCCCCAGCTTTCGCCATAACAATATGGTGCCGGTCTGGATCGACGGCGCCTTGAAAAAAGCCACCAGCATTACCCCGCAATTCCGTTACGACGAGCTGTCGGAATTTTTACACGACCTGTCCACGCCGAATCCGCAGTTTTTGAAAGCGGAAGATAAATTGCCCTTGCTGGAACGCAATCCGTTGCTATTTTGGAAATGCACCAGCCTGTTTTTCTTTCTATGCAGTCTGGCGCTGCTGCTGATGCTTAATCAACGATAAAAACCTTCCCGATTTGCAAGATGCTTCAGCAAAACCAAAAACGCCGTCATGCTCGCAGAGCCTGCCCCCGGCTTGAACGGGGGATGCGGGCATCCAGTGCCATGGACGGTATCTTCGAGCTATCCATGCAGAAATGACGATTTGCGGGAATTACCATTGAGTTAGCCGAAGGAGCTCATTACCCTTCGGGGCGGTGTGCTCCTTGCCATTTATTTGAGGCTAGTCCTCAAGGAGTCCACCTTGTATCAATCGCATGCCATTGCCGATACCTTCGGCATTCAGGCCCCGGCCTCTATGAAAGTGGAAGGCTTTACACCCGGACAAAACGCCTATGTACCGGCGCAAAAACCCTATGTGTTTCGCAAGGATCACTTGCGCGATGTATTGGCGTTTTTGGGCTCGCATAATGGCGATGGTTTATACCTTACAGGTCCTACCGGTTCCGGTCAATAGACTGAAGAAATTCAGGGTGGGCAACTTTTCCCTATATGTTACCTGAATCCGTGACTTCAAGGCCTGAAATCACTGTAACCTGTTGAAATAAAATACAAATACTCATTTTTATGATTTCACCCAAGCCGATTAAAAAGTAATTTATATTCACTGAGTTATAGCTGAAGTCACGGATTCAGGTGTTAGTTACTGACCTACAGGTTGGGATGGAGATATCACCGTAGGCACACCAGAAGTTACGTTAACTATTGGTGATGAATTGGTAGATTCATTAATAACTGCTTGTTGAGTCGAATCGACTTTCAAAGTAACTGGCTCAGTAACTGGCACTAGTGCGTCTTCAGCTACATCGACACTTACATCTACTTTTCCGAGTCCATTTTTTGCTATGGTCAAAAAACCCCTTTGTCCAGGTCGGAGATTTCTGGGAGCTATAGTGACATTGTACTCATGATTTTTCTCATCATAAGAACTCGCAATTAGTCTTATATTTGATGTCGAAAATATTAACGATTTAGTTGGCGATTGGATTGAGATTGTAGTCTGGCCATTTTGGTCTACGTAAACGCTTGATGGAACATTAATGATACTCTCTAATGATTTCGCCTGAGCAGGAACAGGCATAATCTTTGATATTCGCCAAGCGCTTTTTGATAAGTTGTTATTGATAGCTTTTATATCGGCCGATGCCGTATATATTTTATACGAACCGTCAGCTCGCGCGATATAGTTTTCTATATTGGCATAATATTGATTAAGATCAGCAGAACTTATAATTAATGCCTGCCCACATCCATTCATCTTACAACATGCTTCAAAGTTACGAGGATCAGTTACAGTAACTGATGAACCACCAACTTGATTCCACGCGTGGAAGCCTATTTTACTAGTCTGTGCTTCCGACTTTATTTGAAACACAGGAATTCCAAGCCCTATATCTACATTGAATTCTTCTTTAAAAATACCGATAATTGGCCAAGAGTCGTTAACAAGATTTTCTGGATTGGTTTCGTCCTCAAAAACCTTCGTCAAAAAGTTTATGGCTTTTGCCTCATCTGGTATGTTGCTGCCTGGATTCGGCGCAGATATAAATACCGAGCATTCCGATACAACTTGAGATAATCGTCGTATCTCAGGGTTTTGACTGCCTGTGTAGCCAACAAAACTACCTGTTTCCAAAGTGGCGGGGCCAAAACGCCGCTCAATATCGTAACCACTCCATGTTTGGGTTTTTGGGTATGTCTCAATATAAGAGCACCCCATTAGAAGATTAATCATAAACAACATTATTATTTGTTTTTTTGACATAGTATCTCTCCTTAAACTAGGTATTATTTGAAACACTAAACAACCACCTGCTAAAGCAGGTGGGTTCGAATAACGGACTGAAAGTCCGGATACGCGTCGACTAAACGACGCGTCTTAATCGGGCTCCATCTTGAAATTATCGTTCGGGTTGGGTTCAAAATGATGCTCCAAATATTCTTTGATCATTTCTTCCGTCATCTGCCCTACTGTCGCGCAGAAGTAACCTCGCGCCCATACAAAGTGATACTCAATCTGAAAAACCGTATGACTACCGTATCTATATTCCATAGCGCACCTCTCAGGTCGCTATTATCGCTGCTAAAGCTGACCGGCTAAAGCCGGTGGTTTAAACCTTATGATGGAAAATTAGCCAGTTAGCCAGTTAGCCAGTTAGCCAGTTAGCCAGTTAGCCAGTTAGCCAGTTAGCCAGTTAGCCAGTTAGCCAGTTAGCCAGTTAGCCAGTTAGCCTGAAAAAATCAGTTAATTGTTTCGATCATGTGTTTGACCTAAACATTTGTCAATATATTTAATAACTTTTGGCGCTAGTTGGTAAAGGTGATTTCTATAAAAATCAACGATATACAGAATATTGATTGTGTTGTGAAAGCCAAAACAACGAGCACAATGAATTGATTCAATAGGTAAAAACACAACTAGTACCAAAGGTTAATAAAAATCCAACCCCAAACAAAGCTAAAATTTTCGGCCACGTTAACTTTTGAATCCGCAGTGGTCAAATCCGTTTAAGTAGTTGAACATTATGATACCCCCCTTCTTCGGTAGTAGCAGGTATGCATAAGGTAGTTGATGGCGAAGTGTTTATTATATATGAATTCGAATATAAAATGGCGCAACTTTCAAGATAAATATATAGGGTATTTGGATTATTGTGAAAAACATTAAAAGAAGCATTAGCATAAGACTCAAGTTTTAAATTCCCTAAGGTTAGCCCTGTAACGGCTTGTCTTGTAGATAGTAAATCAGAAACACCAAAACTACTATTAAACGTTCCGCCGAAACTAAGAATATAACGGGAGTATGTGCTCCACAATGGGTTAAAGCAAGGCGCAGAATTACAATCGTAATATATTGTGAAGCTATTAAAGAATTCATTATCAGAACTGATTTCCTGCTGATCAATCGTCAAAATACTCCCGTCGCTTGCCCTCCATTTTCCATAGACAAGGAAAGGTATTGAAAAATCCACAGTTACATTTTTAGAATTCCCATCCATTGCAACCGTACAAGTTCCACTGCTTCCATCCGAGTCAATGGTTTGAGATATACAATCGCCAGACCAACTAGAAATTATTGATCCTGAGTCTGGGATGGCAATGAGAGTAACCTGATTATACTGATTAACATCAAAGATAGCTGTACATGCTGATAAATCACTCTTTGTGCAATTGATGCTGGGAACAGACTTATACGTAACTTGTGGGTTTGACGAAACCTTTCCTGATCCATTCCCATTTACTGAAACATCAATGCTTCCGTAATTATGCACTCTAAAATCAGTCTCAACGTATTTTTTCCCTTCCGATTTTGTTCTCCAATCTCTGTTAACTTTAGCAGCGCAATGAGCAATATTATTTGATGTTGTAAGATTCGGATTGGCTAGAGAAACAAAAATTGAACCATCTGTGGTGTCAATACTGGCATACTTCATAGGCATCAAACTTGTACATGGCTTGAATAAGGACTCAGGAAGCAAACTACGCAGCAACCAAGTTCCAGGGAGTACGTTTGTATTATCATCCCATTCCACACGATCGATACTGATTGCTAGTGGTCCTTCAGAGGGAAACATCTCAGTGTTATATCCATTCCAGGATAGATCAGAGCTTGAACCTAGATATTTCGTCAGTAATTCAAATAAATCATTAATGTTTTTAGATATTTTTTTTATACTTGAAGTTGAGGTAAAGCCTATGCCTTCTCCACAAACTAATTTCCAAGGTAGAACAGTAGTATTACAAACTCTCTGTATAAATGTTGTACCTGGCCATGCTTTGCTGACCGTAACAAACAATCCGCCAACATCTAACTTGTGGCTAACAGTAATTCTTGGGTTTGAAAACTGTTTTTCAATTCCAAGTGCAACATCCTTATTACTAATATCAATTGTCAACACCCTATATGAATCAAAGGAAAGTGGGGCTGGAGCTGGCAAAGTGCTTTCACAAACGCCAACTCCATTTACACAGCTGTTAGGCATTGCATCAATATCAAATTTTTCAATTGAACCATCAATTGTTGTTAGAACACTTTCAATTATTGAGCCACCAGCATTAATCATCCCTAATATTGCTAAAACTGGTGGAGTTGCAATACTAGCTACTGATCCAATTTTTAGAATTTTATCTAATTGACTATTGAATTTTGAAAGAGTAAGGAGTTTCCCTCTTTGATCCATCCAGGTATTACCTGGATATGGATCATTAACCCCTGTCGCCGCCATTGCTTGTTTAATTCCGATAATCTTGGATACAACGCTAGCAATATCAATTGTATTTTTCTCCTGATAGGTGTTAGGCGATCTGGCGTCACTAGATATCTGTATTGTATTGTTTTGACCTGCCAACAATAATCTCTCGATAGTATCCAAAGTTTTAGAGTCAGTATTAGAAATAGCGTACGGTAGATATGAATCGATTGTTTGCAAGATATCGTTGTCAATATTGTCAATAATTTTTAAGGCCGCTAGCAAATTCGAATCAAGAGGTTGCGCCAACAGATAATTGATTGCATTATGATAGGAAGTTTGATTTTGAAAAGTAAACTGCTGCAATTGCTGAATAGTGGTATTCAACACTACACCTACTGGATTTGGATTGGCAGGTAATGCATTTACAGTAAAACTAATTCCAACTCCATCATCGACAGTAACTTGATAGTCTCCAGGATTCAATGAGATTAAATGACCATCTTGGTTTACATCCAATGGCACAACAAATTGAATTTGCTGTGGTGAAAGGTAATCAAAATTTTGAACTGTTTTATCGCCAAACTTTACAACCGAGTATGGCAAAAAATTATTGCCTGTAATGGTGACTACCGTGCCTGAATACCCGTTCGTTGGGAACAAGGAACTAACATTGTTCACGCCTTGTTGCGATGACACATTGCCAAGCACACTGGTTGTGAACGTAAATTTGACATTGTTTGGATTCTTGAATTTTAAGACGATATTGCCAACTGATTGCCCTGGATTCAAAGATTGCTGTGCTGGGACTGCGATCACCGTAGAACCAGTTGCAGATGTACCGGTAGCATTGGCAAGTGTGACTGAGCTTGGACTTATCGTACTGACTGAAACCATGAGTGGCCCAGTCATTAGGGTATTAGAGATATTTGTCAGTGAAACCGTCGTGTCATAGGTTCTTGTAGTTCTATTTAGAACTAAGCCGGATTGTGTTAGCTTTATTCGATCACTGATATCGACTTGAATATCTTTAGTTACAGCACAACAAATACTAGACCACCCGATACACCAAAAGACCCATAATAAGAAAAAATTGCGCTTCATGTTGCACCCCGGTCTTTATTGTTAAGCTGTTGAAATCTATTTCATACGTCATCGATTTCAAGACAATGTTATCTACGTGATTTTTTAGCCGAATGTCTGTTAAGCCCAAAACTAAACAATCCTGGAAGAAATAACCAAACTGTTGCTGGAATTGGCACAGTTACTAGTTGCGCTGACCATGTAACTGGATTTGAAATAGCAGAATCTGCTGCATATATGTTCAGATTGCCAGTAGCAGTGCCATCGATGCTGAATAAAAAAAGCGAGTCAGATCCTGTTGGGTCTGTAGTATGGAACAATGGCATATAAGACGCATCTAGCAAAAATACAGATAACGCATCAGGTATTGAGCCTGAAAATTCCTGGGATAATGTCACATTAAATGTAATCGAATTGCCCAAGGAGATTGGCTGCATGATTTCGTTGAAGAACGATGTGTTTTGAAGAGATGCGTTGCTTGTTAAGTCGCCTATCGCATCGCCAGTAAGAATGGCCGTTCCTGTAGTTATAGTCCCATCAGTAAGGAAGCTGAAAATGGAAACAGCATTAAGAACAGGGCTATCACCGGGAATAAAATCAAAAGCAATCAATGCATCTGTATTGACAATTGATGATGTATCGATGGTTGCACTCAAGGTTGTGTATGCTGCATGAGCTGGGTACAAGAAAAACTGACTGACAAAAATTATTAGATAAGATTTTTGTTTAATATTAAATCTGGAGTTCTTCATAAGCCTTATCCTGTTAAGTAATCACGTAAAACAGATTTTAAATTGGTTGCGTATGGAGTCCATTAGTTCAGTTTTTAGTAGCCCTGCTAATGGGTTCCTTTAGATTAATTATTAAAATTACATTCATTGTCGCGATTCGTTTGATTTTCCTCATGATCCTCATCATCGTCAAAATCGAAATGCTTCACACCCTCTCCTTTATACATCATACAAAACCAGCTGTTTCGGCCACCACTAGATTGAGACTTAATATATAGTGGGTTTATATTTCTGAATTTCAGAGGAACATCGAATTCGAACGATTCTCCCGAATGCCAAGCTTTCCAAGCTTCGATCGTATGATTATTTGAGCCGATACTAAACATAATAGTTGGCGACTCTTGCTTTGATTTCTGAATTTTTATCCACCAACCATCTTTCTTCGCATTTTCAGCCATAGCCGAAATATTGAACATAAGTACTACAACAATGACAGTAATTAACTTTTTGCATTGCATTTGATACCTCCTTTTTTCGAATGATGGTCTATACCCGCTTCGATTTTTTCTCAACTAACACGGCATCGAACTTCGGTGCTTTTCAATGCTACAAAAACAACGTAACTCCCCGCCTCCCCCAAATGCAGGATGACAAGCCGATAAAATCTTGTTCCCCGCCAAGTACCTACGCTAGAATCGGTCCGCGCAACACATTCTTCGCAACCCGATAATACGAACAACAAAGGGGGCGGTATGAGCCAAGAAGCCGAATACGACAAATTGGTGGGGCTGATTTACGAAGCGGCTCTGGAACCTGAACGCTGGCAGGCGGTTTTACTAAGCTTTTCCGACTGGTTCAGCGCAGCCAGCACCACGTTATTTGTACATGATTTCTCCAATCATGGCATACACATCGAAAACGGCGGACAGAGCCTTCGCGCCGTGCGCTTCGATCCGGACTATGTCGCCAATTACGTCGAACATTTCACGTTGACCAATGTTTGGATAGAGAACGAAAGTCTGTTGCAGGAAGGTGCGGTGGTCACGTCGTCAATGTTGTTCGACGACCGCCTTTTGCTGGGCACCGAGTTTTATGGCGACTGGTTACGGCCTCAGGATTTGTTTTACTCCCTTGGCGGCATTGTAGCCAAAAGCGGCACATTGGGCGTCAAAATGGCCGCGCTGCGCTCCAGACACAAAGGCCCCTACACCCATGAAGATTTGGCTTGGTACGCTCGCCTGCTGCCGCATCTAAAACGCGCTTGCGAAATGAACCAACGCCTGGCCGGCGAACGCATGGCGTTCGAAAACCATCGGGCCGTCAACGGCATTAACCAAGCGGCTTCCGGTTTATGCATGCTGGGTTTATCGGCCAGCGGTCGTTTGCTTTATGTGAATCCGCGCGGCGAATCCTGGCTGCGCAAAGGCGATTGCCTGACTTTACGTCAGGGCATGTTGCACGCACTGGACGCTGGCAAGGATGCCTTGCTGCAAGCAGCGCTACGCAGTGTCCTGACCCGCCGCGTACCGCAACACCTGAATCTCGGCGCGGGCAACGGCACGGCCCATTGCTGCCTGACGGTCATGCCGGCACCGGCGCTCGACAAGCCTGTACTTGCGGAGCAGCAAGTAGCGTTGATTATCTTGGTTGCGGCTAACGGCCAGCAGCGCGTGGCGACAGCTCGGCAATTGATGGAACTGTTCGGTCTGACGGCAGCGGAGGCGCGATTTGCCCGCGCCTTGGCGCAAGGCGAGGATGTCGATACTTACGCCAACGCCGAAGGTTTGCAGAAATCCACCGTGCGCAGCCATTTGAAAGCGGCGATGGAAAAAACCGGCACCAATTCGCAGCGGGATCTGCTGCGGCTGGTGTTGTCGGTGCCGGCAATCAGGGATAAATGACGGTTTGGCGGAATGGCCTGCATTTGCTCTACGGAGGACAAACAGAACCTTGGAAACTTGAGACGCTTCCGCGTCGAGCAAATCTCGCTTACTCGAACAAGGTCGATAGTCGTGCCAGTACGTCATCCATGATGGCGTCCGGTACGCTATCGACCCATCGCGCTTGGCGTGCCGCCAAATCCAGGACGCGCGGTTGGTCGCAGCGAATCACACCCGTGGTTTTGATACCGGTCAACGGCACCGCAAATCCCAGGCGGCGGGCAAAATCAGCGCCCGTGGTGATCGCTAATACCACCGGCAGTTGGGTGGCCTGATTGAACTCATCCGCAGAGACGATGACCACCGGCCGGCTGCCTTTTTGTTCATGGCCCGCGGTAGGATCAAGCGAGACCAAATAGATATCGCCACGCTTCATAGCAATTCGTTACCTACCGCGGGCGCATCGACCCATTCGCGCTCTTCTGCGGACAGCGGTGCGGAATAATCGGAGTTGGCCAGCAATTCGGCCAAGGTGTAACGCGGCTTTGGCGACGGCTCTACGACCAAGCGGCCATGGTCGATGACCAAGCCTACCGTCGCGCCGGGCTGCAAGTGTAATTGTTCCAATAAAGCCGGCGGCACCGCCAACATGACCGAGCCGCCGACTTTTCGTAGATTGGTGGTGTGCATGGCAGTTCTCCAAGGACATTTGTTATATAAAAATATAACATCAATTGCCTCACCGCAGGCCGGTTTTTCCAATGACGCGACGTTGCAAGTCCTGCATCGGAAAAACAGGCTCTTCATGCGTTCTTTGATGAAGGCTGAATCGGACTTCGGTCGGCGCCCCGTTTTTAGGCGGCGTGCAAGGTGTTCCCTTGATCGTGTCGGGTGCTTGGGGCCGAGGAAATCAAAAATGCGCAAAATATCGTCGAACAGAAGGAGCTTGCTAATCGGAAAAACCTTTGCGAGCGGACGCCATTAAACGCCGCAATCGAACCAAAAGTGTGCAAAATAGCCCTATAGCGAATTCTTTTAGTGCAAAAAACCCCAATCCGGATTGACAAAAAATTATAAGCCTTTGAATTTATATAATTATATTTTTGGCACACATCGTGCTTTAATCTTGAAGGCTTCCCACCGATCTTCTGTCAACTGGACAATGGCGTCCTGTTTTGAATGTAAACCGCATTCGAAACAGGACGCCATTTTTTTTGCGCGGAAGTTTTTGGTATTGAGCAAACCATTAACCTATTTAACCTCCTTTATTCATTAACATTTAGAAAAATATGAGCACAAACAACGAGAACGCCATGCAAATCGGTATGGTAGGACTGGGCAAAATGGGCGCCAACATGGTCAAACGCTTACTGGCCGGCGGCCATCAGTGCGTGGGTTACGACGTGAATAGCGCCAACGTGGAGGCAATAGTCAACGCGGGCGCAATCGGCGCCGCCAGCTTGCAAGATTTGGTAGGCAAGTTGCCGACGCCTCGTATTGTCTGGTGCATGGTGCCGGCCGGCGAACTCACCGAAGCCGCAATTGACGCGCTGGGGGAACTCATGGAAAGCGGCGATGTGATTATTGACGGCGGCAATTCTTTTTATAAAGACGATGTGCGCCGCTCGGAAGCATTGGCGAAAAAAGGCATACACTACATTGACGTCGGCACCAGCGGCGGCGTTTGGGGCGTTGAACGCGGCTACTGTCTGATGATAGGCGGCCCCAAAGCCACGGTCGATTTGCTCGATCCGATCTTTAAAACCCTGGCGCCCGGCAAGGGCGATATCGAACTCACCCCCGGCAGATCGGGAGAGCCGAATAGCGTGGAACAAGGCTATGCGCATTGCGGCCCGGCCGGTTCCGGTCATTTTGTCAAGATGATCCATAACGGCATCGAATACGGCATGATGATGGCGTATGCGGAAGGCTTCGACATTATGCGCAACGCCAATTCGCCAAACCTGCCGGAAAATTTGCGCTACGATCTCAACCTGACCGACATCGCCGAAGTTTGGCGGCGCGGCAGCGTGGTCAGTTCCTGGCTGCTGGACTTGACCGCCAGCGCGCTGGCCGAAGACCCGGAACTGGCCGGCTATACCGGTTACGTGGAAGATTCCGGCGAAGGCCGCTGGACGGTACAGGCCGCTATCGACGAAGCGGTGCCGGCCCATGTTTTGACCGCCGCGCTGTATGCGCGTTTCCGATCGAGACAACAAAACACCTTTTCTGACAAAATGATCTCCGCAATGCGCAAAAAATTCGGTGGCCACATCGAAAAGAAACTAAGTTGACCTTCCAATTCATTAACTCCGGTTCACTATGACATCTAAAAAACTCTGGCAACGCTATCAGGATTGGCTGTATTTCAACGACAGTCTGGGACTTTATCTGGACATCAGCCGCATTCCGTTCGACGACGGCTTACTTGAGCAGTTACAGCCGAAATTCGGCAAGGCTTTCGCGGACATGGCTGCTTTGGAGGCCGGCGCCATCGCCAATCCGGACGAAGGCAGGATGGTCGGGCATTATTGGTTGCGCGATCCCGATCTGGCGCCCAGCCATTTAAAGAAAGAAATCGAAACCACCCTGATTCATATCGAGGATTTTGTCCGCCGCGTCCATCACGGCATCATACACCCGCCCTACGAACCGCAATTTACCGACATCATCTCGATAGGTATCGGCGGTTCCGCGCTGGGCCCGCAATTTGTCTCCGACGCCATAGCGCCCGACATTCCGCCGCTGAACATTCACTTTATCGACAATACCGACCCCGCCGGTATCGACCGGATTCTGACCCGCCTGAAAGACCGTTTGAAAACCACGCTGGTTATCGTCATCAGCAAATCCGGCGGCACTTCGGAAACCCGCAACGGCTTGTTGGAAGTCAAGCACGCTTACCGGGAAGCCGGCCTGTATTTTCCCGATTACGCGGTCGCCTTGACCATGGAAGGCAGCAAGATGGACGAACAGGAACAATGCGACCGCTGGCTGGCGAAATTCCCGATTTTCGACTGGGTCGGCGGCCGCACCTCCGAACTGTCGCCGGTCGGTCTGCTGTCGGCCGCCTTGATCGGCATAGACATTCATACCATGCTGAAGGGCGCCAAAATCATGGACGAGGCCACCCGGGTGGCGGACGTCAAAAACAATCCGGCGGCCTTGCTGGCCTTGTCCTGGTATGCGGTCGGCGACGGCAAGGGCGAAAAAGACATGGTCATCATCCCCTACAAGGACAGTTTGTTGTTGTTCTCGCGATATTTGCAGCAGTTGGTGATGGAGTCCCTGGGGAAGGAATTCGACCTGGACGGCAACACGGTTCACCAGGGTATCACCGTGTACGGCAACAAAGGCTCCACCGACCAGCACGCCTACGTGCAGCAACTTCGCGAAGGGGTCGGCAATTTTTTCGCCACCTTTATTGAAGTGCTGGAAGACCGCGCCGGCCCGTCCATTGAAATCGAACCGGACGCCACCTCCGGCGACTTCCTGTTCGGCTGTTTGCAAGGCACCCGGGAAGCGCTGTACGAAAACGGCCGCGCCTCGTTGACCATCACGCTGGAACGGGTGGATGCGCTGAATATCGGCGCACTGATCGCCCTGTATGAACGGGCGGTCGGCTTGTATGCCAGCTTGATCAATATCAATGCTTACAACCAACCCGGCGTGGAAGCGGGCAAAAAGGCCGCCACCCAATTTCTGCTGTTACAGCAAACCATCGTCAAGCTGCTGCGGCAAACTCCCGAGCCCTTATCGCTGGAGGCCTTGGCCGAAAAAGTCCACACCCCGAACGAAGTGGAAACGGTTTACAAAATCGTCCGCCACATGGCCATCAATCACCGCGGAATGATTTTGCAAGGCGACTTGCACAAACCCAGCGACATCCTGGTCAGCTACCGAAGCGAAGACAGCTGACCGAAACCCCTTTGAATATTGGAGCAACTCCGTGCCGGATAAACACTACGACAACCCACTGACCGCAGGCATCAACATCGCCCATGCGCCACAGCCCTGCACACTGGTCATATTCGGGGGCGGCGGCGATTTGTCCCGGCGCAAACTGTTGCCCGCGGTATTCAATCAAGCCCTGGACGGCGAATTGCCGGCCAATTTCGCGGTATTGGGCTTCGCCATCGAAAAAATGGACGACGCCGGCTACCGCGAGTTTGCCCGCAAAGGCATAGAGCAGTTTTCCAGGCAAGCGCTGGATCCCACCTTTTGGGCGGATTTCGAGCCGCGCCTGCATTATCTGGAAGGCAGCATGGATAATCCGGAAGCCTATGCGCAGCTCAAACAGCGCCTGGACGACATCGACGCCCGCTTCGGCATTCCCGGCAACCGGGTGTTTTATCTGGCCATCCCGCCCACCCTGATCGAAACCTGCGTTCGCCAGCTGAAAGCCGCCGGTTTGGTAATGCCGGTCGATGGCCACAGTCCTTTTTCCAGAATCATTGTCGAAAAGCCGATCGGCCGCGACCTGGAAAGCGCGCGGAAAGTCAACGCCACCCTGTCGGAAAATTTCGACGAGCAGCAGATCTACCGTATCGACCATTATCTGGGTAAGGAAACGGTGCAAAACATCCTGGCCATGCGTTTCGGCAACGCGATATTCGAACCCTTGTGGAATTCCAAACACATAGACCACGTGCAGATTACCGTGGCGGAAGAAGAAGGCGTCGGCACCCGGGCCGGCTATTACGACAAGGCCGGCGCCTTGCGGGACATGATACAAAACCATATCCTGCAATTGCTGACCCTGATTGCCATGGAGCCGCCCTGGATCATGGACGCGGATGTGATTCGCGACCACCGCCAGGACATCTTGAACTGTCTACGCCCCATCACCGGCGAAAATTTCGACCAATCCGTGGTGCGGGCCCAATACGGCCCCGGTTTCCACCACGGCGAAGACGTGCCCGGTTACCGCCGCGAAGTGGGCGTGGCGCAAGACTCGGTGACCGAAACCTATGTGGCATTAAAACTATTTATCGATAATTGGCGCTGGGCCGGAGTGCCGTTTTACATCCGCACCGGCAAACGCATGCCCAAACGGGCCAGCGAAATCGCCATTCAGTTTAAAAGTGTGCCGCCGATTCTATTCAACGCCGACCACGACCAACCCCTGGAGCCGAATGTGCTGGCACTCAGCATCCAACCCAACGAGGGCCTGTCGTTGCGGATTGCCACCAAACTGCCCGGCGCCAAGCTGAAAATCTTTCCGGTCAAAATGGATTTCCGCTACGGCTCCACCTTCGGCGAGCAGTCGCCGGAAGCCTACGAACGGCTGTTGCTGGACGTGATGGCCGGCGACGCCACGCTGTTCATGCGCCGCGATGCGGTCGAATCGTCCTGGGCCTGGGTGGACGGCATCTTGAACAATTGGAGCAGCAGCCGCACCCGCTGGATACCGGAGTACGCCGCCGGCACCTGGGGCCCCTTGGAAGCGGATCGGCTGATAGAATCGGATAACCGGAAATGGCGGATGTTATGAACACCATTACCCCTACCAACCCCAAAATGCGCAATACCCAGCCCAAACGGGTCAGTATTGCCGGCATCGATGCCGCGCTGCGCGGCCAGTGGTCGGAATTTCATCAGGATGTAGCCGACGGCCACACCGTGATGCGGGCCTGCATGTCCAATCTGATCATTTATTGCGATACCAAGGACGAAGCCGTCCTGATCGGCAAGGAAATCCCGGTCATCGTCGACATACATCCGGCCCGGGTGCTGTTGCTGATCGGCAACGGCCAGCCCAAAAAAGGCAATACCGAATCCAATGTCAGCATCTATTACACCGAGCTTAACGAAGGCTGGCAGGTCTGCGCGGAACGGATAGACGCCATCGTCACCAGCGAAGCCGTCGATCGCCTGCCGTCCATCGCCCGCTCGCACCTGATAGGCGATTTGCCGATCACCCTGTGGTGGGCTTCCCGCCTGCCGCCGCCGGATGCCGGCGACATTTTTTTTCAACTGGCCGAACTGGCCAACCAAATCATTTACGACAACATGGGCTGGGCCAATCCCGCCAAAGGGGTAGCCTCTACAACCCGCTGGGTGGCGGCGCAGCAGGATTCGAAGGTGGTGCATAATCTGGCGTGGCGGCGAATTTCCAGTTGGCGCAAATTGATCAGCCAAGTGCTGGATCCGCAAACCGCCCCGGACGCACTGAATTCATTAAATCTGATCGAAATAGAACACGGCCCGCATGCACTGGCGATGACCTGGCTATTGGTCGGCTGGCTGGCCAGCCGCTTGCAATGGAAAGCCGTCGACGGCAAACGCTTATCGGATTCCGAATTGGTATGGCGCTTTCAACACCAGCAAAAGGAAATCAAGGTGATTGCCAAACGGCGCCCTAGCGGGGAACCCTTGCTGTATCAATTGTTATTCGACTGGAGCCGGGCTGACCGGCCGGGCCGGATTTGTTTCCAACGTCTGGACCATGACAGGATCGGTATTATCGAAGCGCTATCAACGGTGCCGTCGCGGGTGTTTTCCGCCCACATTCCCAACCGGTCCGCGCTGATCGCGGCCCAGTTGGCGCACCGGACCCGTGAGAAGATTTTCGAAGACGCCCTGAAAGCGTCCAATGCCATGAGCGCCGTTTTTCAAAAATAACCCTGTCGCCGACGAATACCCAAGCAACGCACAGGCGAACATGAAAGCAAATATCGGTTTAATTGCTCTGACCGGATAGCGCCAAACGGCTTTGAATAGGTATACCGTTTAAAATTGCCTAACCGTTTATCTTTGAACATTAAGATTTTATAAGAACCCTGCTTCGCCAGCGTGGCGGGATAAACCTAGCCTGAATGTAGCAAAGCGGAATCCGGGGTATCCTGGCCTGCAATTAGGATTTCATTGCATGGACAGACTACGCTGACTGAGTAAGTGAGCTGATACAGAATTCCCTACGTACCGCAGCCACTTTGGTGAATTTCGACTACGACCAGTCATCCCGCGCGTTGTCAGTCAGCGACGATGACTACCTTGCTATTACCTGCTTGAATTCCCTACTGACGCTGGCCGAATCCCGCTGGGTCGGTTGTTGCTCCTTAAATTGACATAGCGAATTCGGCCAATACCTGCCGGCCGGGGTAACTATCCAATTTCAATGGCTCAGGTATCCGGTGACTCAGCCGAATGTCAGATATTCGGCAAGCAAATTGACAATTTGACCGCTTCACTACGGCCAAGAGCCGCCAGACGAAACAAAAGTGCCAATGGCAACTGTCCAGCCGATAGCAGGCGTAGGGTGTGGTGAGTTTAGGAACCGCACCAATCGCGAACGATTCGGTGCACGCTGTTTACCGTATCCTACGGCCCTATCTGCCGATGTAGTTCTATCTAAATTTAATCTTCATCAATTCCATCTGAATCGCCTCCCTTCAATGAAATATAATCAAAATTCCATCTAACAAAATGATCACGTAAATCAATAAATAACTCATGCCGTCTCATTGCGGGCGTGACTGCTTCAAAAAATGCATTGTTTTCTCCCTCTATAAACGGGCAAGTTAACCCCTCGACATCATTCAAGGCGCTTAAAATCGATTCCATTTTATCGAATAAAGCTGAAAAGGTTTCCTCCGATGATCCTTGTCTCTGCAATGCAAACAAGCGAACAATGTATTGTTCAGATTCTGTAAAAGGCCCAAGATGTAAATACAATCCACCAGCATGTTCCAGGCCGCCATCAAATAACCCATCGTCGATCAAAGGCTTGATTTTATTATTAAAGGCGTCTGGCAATGCAATTCGCATATATCGGTTTGCCCGCCATCTTGCCAATATTTCTACATCTTGATCGGATAAATACGCAGGTTGAAGATTATTGCACTCATCAAAAACAATCTGTTTGGGTATATGAATTATTTTTGAAGCCTCTGCCTTATACCAATGACCATTAATTTCTAATTCTAAATATCGGCTACTGCGTGCATCCAAGTTCAGTGGATATGGAGGCTTCTTTTTCTTTGGTCTTCTAGCTATAACAAATTCGAGTGTTGGCTCATTGTCGCAAGAAGCAGCTATATCACATGCTTGTGTTAGTAGAATCAGCGTATTTCTAGTCTCGCCTAATTCCTTAACAAGATCTAGGCTATGGATAGCCGGCCAGCAAGCTTCTCGCAAAGTGTGAGGTAAGTCCGTGCATTCAATGTACGCACCTTGCTTCCACCCTTTTTCATAAAGCCGAGTGCCAATGCAAATATTCATAAATCCTTTTAAATGGCGTTAAAAGTATCCGTGAATTCTTGATTCTTAATTATTTTTTCAGAAAGATTTGATTGCTGGTTTGTTTGTATACGTTTAGCAATTTCTTGAGAAAAAATTTTAACTTCTTCTAATTTGATTTTATCTTCACTTAATTCGTCCAATAGCCTTCTGTCATTAATTTTACACGTCATTGTACTGGCTCCAATCTTATAAGGACATAATTCTGAAATAACCTCTAACGCCTTTCTTACCTGCAAGGCTCTTGCTTCAGTTTCTGGATTAGGTTTTTGCTCAGCGTTTTTTATAAGATTATCTAAATTTTGACGACTCATTTTAAAAATACTGGCTAAATGAAGCTTGCCAATACCCAATATATTCTGAGACTGCATGATAACGTCTTGAACAGTTATAGATGGAACCGTTGCCTTTGGCAAAGGTAAACTGTTAGTTATTGTTCCTATACCCTCTGAGTCGCAATTAGTTACGCTCTGAAATCTAGCCATAAATGGCACAATGCGTACTGAGGCCATGTCAGCCGTTGTCGCAGCAGCTACCAAGGCTACAGCTAATGCGCCAAATCCTGCGTGGTTATAGCTAGTTGACGCTAGAATCTTACTATTCATCTATTACTCCCCATTCAATTTCGGCTTTTTCTGTTATGGCTTGCCAGAAAGTTGAGCTGGACAAATCATACAAGCTATCGAGCTGTTGTAACATCAAATCTCTGTTCCATTTTTGTGTTGTATTAGGTACATCAATCTGATGGTCAATACTCAATATCCCATAATTTTTTCCTTGGCAATAACTATCAATCGCAGGCATAAGTATTAAGCTTGCACGGGTATCTGGCTCCATTAAATCAGCAGGTAACCAACGGCCAGGAAAACCTGACTGAGTCGGCTGGGCTTCTTCCATAACTAATACCATAACCTGATTTTCTCCGGTCACGGAAACAGACTGAGACATTCCAACAGTCTGATTTGCAAAATTAGGGTGGAATGGTAAAAGAGCAGGTTTAATATAATCGCTCAAATTATGCGTTTGACTCGGCAAAATAACATCGACATATCTGATTGAAATTTGCTTTGTTAACACCTTTCCAAGAGTTAATAAGCTGGATTCGGCGATTTGTAGAATTTGCGCAGCGAACTCTTTAAATTCTTCATAGCATGTGTAGTCAGTTACCTTAATAATTAAACGATTGCGTATTAGCTCAACGGACCGACGATTTCCGAATCCTCTAAAAATTAATCGCACCATATCGTTTTTTTCTTGCTTCACTTCGAAATAGCCGTCTTTGGAAGCGTCTTGATTCAGGTGAAAGCCCATCTCTACAACTTTAGAGTCAATGCGATCAGCTAAGCCGACCTCCATCATCGCTGCATGGAGGTTTTCTAGTTCTTGTTCGCTTCCTAATTTAGCAGAAGGCAAGTCAGTAAAAGAGAATTGCGCCTGAACGTAGACGAGCGGTGCATTTTGCAATCGCTTTTTTTTCATAAAACGCTACCTAAAATGGTAAAAAATTAATAACTATTCGAATTGACCACCAATCTCATTTTACAGTTTAGTTGACACTTCTGCCACTGCCTAGTTCCAATTTGCACATGTCCGCTATTGGAGAACAAGCTGTCTCACACAAAAACAGTTTGAATGCCTCCTTAGGGGTCGACACCTGCCCCTTACTTTTAGATTTGCATCGAATTGTGTTTTTTGCAATCTCTCTTGAATTCAGCGATTGTAGATTCAAACCCTAACGGCAATCACCGAAATATTGTCCCGCCCGCCCCGGCGTTCCGCTTCTTCGATCAAATTGCGGACGATGCTTTCGACCGTGCCGTCGCCGCAAAAACCGGCGATGTCGTCATGGGATAATTCCTTATCCAGACCGTCGCTGGATAGAATAAACAGATCGCCGGGACATAACTCGCCCTGCCCCCAGTCCAGTTGCAGTTGCGTATCGGCGCCGACGGCACGGGTAATGACGTTCCCGCGCCCCGCCTCCAAGCTGCCGTCTTCCGGTAACAAGCCTTGGCTGATGGCTTCGTTATACAAGGAATGGTCCAGCGTCAATTGCTTCAGGGCGCCTTGGCGATAGCGGTACAGGCGGCTGTCGCCGGCCCACAGATAGCCGAACTGTTTGCCGGCAATCAACAGTACTACTATCGTGCTGCCGATAATCCCGGCGTTGCCGCGTTGCTTGGCCAGCGCCAATAATTGCCGGTTGACCGCCTGCAAGCCGGCCGCCACCTGCTCGCCGTAGTGCTCCAGATCGTCGACGGCCGGCACGCGGGCCAAAGCCTCCACCAACGCTCGGCTGGCCACGTCGCCGGCGCTATGTCCGCCCATGCCGTCCGCGATCGCCCACAGGCCGGCATCGTGGCGCAGCAGAATCGCATCTTCGTTGAGCTTGCGCCGCATACCCACCACGCTCAAGCCGAAACTTTGCCTTTGGCTGCTTTGGGCCTGCAAGGCCGATTCGAGGATTTTAAAGTAGGCGGCCGGGTCGACATTGGCCGGACTGGTGGTCTCGCCCTGCCCGGTTTCGGGCGGCGTTTTTTCAACCGGTTTGGCCGGCGCACGGGGAGGTTCGGCGGCAAGCGCCGGTTCTTGCTTGACCTTGGCGCTGGTAAATTGCCAGCCGTGCCGCGGCCATTGGCCGTTCAAAAACCCCACGTAAGCGTCCAGCGGCGGCAAACCCTCGCACAGTAACAGACTGGGTTTTTCGTCTTCGCTAACCGACGAACGCCATATGCTGCCGCGGGCCAAAAAGCGGTCTTTCAACATGTCGCCCAGTTCGGCAAAGGCACGGGGGGTTTCGCCGCCATGCGCCAATTGAAAGTACAGCGCGGTTTTGGCCGAACCGGGCAAGAGCGGACTGGCCTGCGCCCGTTCCGGCCGTGCAGGTAGAAAGTCGTCCGGACGCAGCCGTTCCAGGTCCGCGTCGAAACGCTGCAAATCGAATTGGTACTCCAACGAAGACAGCGCCAATTCGGATAAGGCATCGAACCAGCCGCAATCCGGATCGAACAATGCCGTCAGCCGATTCGACGGGACTTTGGCCGCCAGCGTCAGCGGAAAATACCGTCCGACCTTGTCGACACTGGGCATCAGCACGCCGGCCCAGGCATCGTCGCCGCACAGACCCGGCGCCAAACCGAATTGCCAGATCGGGCTGAACAAAAAAGTGTCCAGCCAACCGGCGCCCAGTTGTTCGCGGCTGGCGGCTATGCCGCCCTGCAACCATTGGTCCCAGGGTTCTATGAATTGACGCGGCAGCCGCCGCGACAAAAAATCGCCATGGCTGGGTAATTTGCCGTAAAAACCGGCCGCAAAATCCGGCCTGCTCACAAGGCATCCGGACAGCGGAAACTTTGCAGTTCCTGCAGATTAAACGGATTGTTGACACTGGCCGCGCGCAGCTGGTAACTGGCGCTCATGCCCTGCAGTTTAAAAGTAAGGGTAAATTGTTCCGGGGCGTTGCCCTGCACGATGGTGGCTTCATCCAGCAAGCGAAAAAACGCCCAGGTACCTTCCTTGCCGCGGCTAACCTGGCGGCCGTCCAGGGTTTCGAACACGATACGCACGCCCTGGCTGGGATTCGGTCCCGGCCATTTCATGCTGATCGATTGTTCCGGGCCGTGCCGATACACCGCTTCCTGGCCTTCCACCTGCAGGCGAAAGGTACCGACATTGTTATCCAGCAATTGCGGCTTTAATTCGAATTGCACTTGCGGCATGCTGCCGACCGCGAAAAACGCATCGCGTATTTTGGCGGCGGTTTGAAATTGTCGAATCGACGCTTGCGACAAACCCAAGGGTTTCTCTGCGGCCAGTTCCGTCCACACCGGTTTGCTGGTGTCGACAAAGGTTTTCAGATTGGTTTGAAAAAACTGGTCTATCAACCCCGAAGGCGCAAACAGCTTGGCGAAATCGGCCAATAACACGTCCTGCGGCGAAGCATTGGAAAACGGGTAACGGCCGTTCAACGCGGCTTTGCAGGGCGAGGCCACCCCGGTTTTGACCATATCGCTCAACTGCGCCTTCGCCGCCGAAGACAGCTTATTGCCGCCGCTGTTGACGATAAGCTGAAACCAGGTTTTCAAGGGCTCCGGCAAGCGGGCGAACTCCAGTTGCGCCTGCTTCAATACGTCCATGCCGGCGCCGCTGAATAAATTGGCTTGGTTTTGTAACGCCTGGCCGCCGGTATTGGCGCTGCTGAGTTGCAAAAAGTAATCGCGCAGGCTTTTCAATTGTTGCAACACAGGATCCAAAGCGCTGGGTTTGTCGGGGCCTCCGGCCACCAGATTGCGCAAGGGTTCGAACTTGTCTTCCACCGCCTGTACCGGGTCGGGGCCGGAATCCAGGCCGGCGGCATCTTGGGCCAAGGCCAGCGCTTGGCTGCCGGCGCCGCCTACCGCCGCCAGGGCTTTATCGGCGACATTGGCCAGCGCGTCGCTGACTTGCTTGCTCAACCGGGTCAGCGCGGTATTGTCATCGATGCTCGTCAGCAAGGCATGCAAAGGCCCGTCCGGACGCGACAAAATGTCCAGAATTTGCGCGGTCTGATTGGTGGTCATGGCCGATTGCAGTTTCAATTTGGCCAGCAAGTCCGACCAGGCCGCCTGGTATTCGTTTAAATACAGCTTTTTCAATTCGCCGTGCAATTGTTGGACTTGCAAGACGTCGGCTTTACTTTGACTGCCCAACACCCAGTTTTGCTCGACGGCATCCTTGACGAAGTCCCGGCTTTTTTTCAGAAACAGTTCGGTATAGCCGTAGGCCGTAAACAGGCCCGGAATGGTATAAGCCGACACATCCTTGCCGTCGGACAGCACGAATACCCGGGCGGTATCGGGTCCCAGGGCCTTGCCTAACTTGAAATCGTGGCTTTGGTCTATCAAGGCTTCGGTCTTGAAACGGGAATAAATCTGCCCGATCAGAGGCACCTGGGTGAGTTTATTCCGCACCGCGCCGACAAATCCTTCATCGATCCGGACCGGCTCCAGTTGCAGCTTGAGCAGGTTATCCAGATGACGCACCAACTGCCCCAGGCTTTCCGGGTCGGTGGCGTATTGCCTGTCCCAATCGGCGCGTATCCAGGCCATGGCGGTGGCGGGGTCGAGTTTGTCGGTTTGATTGAACATCAAATACACTTTCAGCAGCTGATACAGCACATCCAGATTATCGGCTTCCGGCCCCTGCATGCGTTCTTTCAAGCGCACCTGAATGGCGGGGAAAAAATAATCGCGCAACAGCGTTTCGTAGCTATGTCGGGCGGCGGCCTGAATTTTGTCGGCTTGCGACAGGCCGAACCCGGACATGATGCCGCTGTCTTCATAAACATCCCGGATGGCCAGCAAAACGTTCATCCGCGGCAGCAAGGCATCGAAATTGCCCCGGCTATCGCCGCCGCTGCTTTTGATGGCGTGGTATTGGGCGATTTGCGCCTCCACCTTGTCCAGCATGGCTTGGTTATTGAAATAACTGGCGGTCCATAAACCGATCACCAGCAAAAACAACAGGCCGGAACCGATATAAGCCCCCATTTGCAGCAAACGTTTACGCTTCGCCAGTTTGGGATCTTGCCCGGCCAGTTCGGCTTCCGGAAACAGCACATCCTTTAACAAACGGGTGAGGAAAAAGCTTTTACCCTGGCCGCTGTACATCGGTGCCGTCTGCCTGTCCAGGCGAAAGGCGCCGGCCAAAATGCCCAGCACCCGGTCGATGGGTGTGCCTTCCTGGGTACCGCTGGTGAAATACACTCCGCGCAATAATACGGCCTGTTCGTAACGGTTGACCGCAAAGGTGGCCTGCAGAAAATCCAGCATGGCGGGCTTTAATAAAGCCATTTGCTGCGGAAAATCCAGAATGGCGGAGCGGCGTTG
>JGI24126J20157_1000219_pt1 | contig 25911 bp, 35 predicted proteins | sample SubbioR12Aug_8Ca_FD_20157 | JGI IMG/M metagenome (IMG submission 20157)
CCCCGCCACTGCGGGGTCAAAATTCGGCGAGGCACCCGCGACAGAGAATGCGGTTGGGGTAGCGCGGATGGAGACCACGCACAAGTGGCTGCCCAGGGTGATCTGGGCAGTTGCCGAGATTCTCTCGTGTGCGCCGCCGCGGCGCATCGTCCACAAGACACCCGCACTCCTCGATTGGGAGCCCTGGATGATTCGGACATTCGGGCGGCATGTATGCCGCCTCGCGCTTTCTTCTTGCCAAAGTACAACCCTCCTCTAGTTTCTATTATACTCTATTTTTAGCGAAAAGTCAATAGCCAAACCTGCTTATTTTTTGGCATGATAGTGCTATTCATGACCGAAATCTCCATCAAAGCAGAGGAACTTTTTCATATTGGCGCCTTTTCGGTGACCAATTCTTTGGTGCTCGCAGTCATCACGCTTTTAACGCTATTGATTGTCGCGGTGGTATTGCATAAAAAAATCGCGCTGGTACCCGGAAAGCTTCAAAGTGTATTTGAACTTTTAATCGAGCAGTTGCTCGGCGTGATGGATTCGGTCTTTGGTAATCGCCACGCATCAGAAAAATATTTTCCGCTCATTGCGACGGTGTTTCTTTTTATTATGATCTCAAATTGGTTTGGTCTTTTGCCGATTGTGGGCGCACTCGGACTTCATACGGTACATGATGGGCACGAGGTTTTTGTGCCGCTCTTACGCGCACCCGCGGCTGATCTCAACTTCACGATCGCGCTTGCTATTATATCGGTATTCGCGGTTCAATTTTTTGGCATACTAGCGATAGGTTTCTTTAAACACTTTTCAAAATATTTTACACTCAAAAATCCAATCTTTACTTTCGTAGGGCTCCTTGAATTTGTCGCTGAATTTGTTAAGATTATTTCATTCTCGTTTCGGCTCTTTGGCAACGTATTCGCGGGTGAGGTGCTGCTTATTATCATCGGATTTTTAGTGCCCTACGGCGTACCGCTCCCGTTCCTTTTTCTTGAAGTTTTTGTAGGGTTTATTCAAGCGTTTATCTTTGCCATGCTCACGATGGTATTCGTTGCTATGGCGGTGAACGAAGAATCAGCTCACTAGACGAGATGAAAGGTCATTATTTATAAGTTATCGAAAGTTATCACTATGGAAGGAATGAATCCCGAAGTAATCAAAGTTATGTCGATCGCGTTCATTATGGGCGTCGGTACTATCGCGCCCGCACTCGCAATCGGTTGGATGGGTTCGAAAGGCGTTGACGCCATGGGCCGCAATCCCGAGGCAGCGCCAAAGATCCAAACCGCGATGATCTTGTCTATCGCGTTCGCGGAGGCAATCGCAATCTACGCGCTTGTCGTGTCGCTCGTATTGAAATTCGTCGAATAAAATAAAAAAACACGCATCATGAGTGAGCTCGCAAGCCAGCTGGGTATCAACTGGAAACTTCTGTTATCGCAAGGGGTAAACTTTTTTGTCTTGTTTGCGGCGCTCACATTTCTTGTATGGCGTCCGCTCTTGCGCGTCATGCATGAGCGCAAAGAGAAAATAGAAGAAGGTTTGAGTGATGCCAATGAGGCGAAGCAGAAGTTGGGTGAGATTGATGCAGTTTTGCATGAGCGCACGCTCGAGGCAGATCGGCAGGCATTCGCTATTATCCGTGCCTCCGAGCAAAAGGCAGAGACGCGCGCTGCAGACATCGTACAAAAAGCCGATACGCGTGCTGAAGAACTGCGCAGAGCAGCGCTCGAGGTGATTGCACAGCGTGAACGCGAAGAGTTTGAAAAATTTGCGGACAGTGCACGCTCGCTTGTGCGCAATGCCCTTGCTAAAGCTATCGATGCTGAGCCCGCCAAGGTTGATGACAAGCTTATCAGCGAAGCAGTCACCTATATCCGCAAGCAAAAAGCATTATGAGATATACACCGCACATCTACGCCAAAGCTTTACTTGAGTCACTTGCCGTTGCGTCACACGTAGAGCACGCGGGTGTTATCAAGCGGTTCTTGGCAGCAGTTCGTCGCAGAGGTGACGCGCGACATATCCCAAACATTGTTGATGCGGTGCAAGCGATCGAGCGCAAGCGTGTTGGTGGTAGACTTGTCGAGGTCGCATTTGCTCGTCGCCACAAAAAATCGGTACTCGATACGTTTCGTACGCTGTTTGGCAAGCACGACGAAGTAGTGTTTCGCACTGAGCCAGAACTTGTGGCAGGGCTTCGCATTACCATTGATGGTGAGCGCGAGCTTGATCACAGTGCTGCGCGTCGCATCAAAAAACTTTTTCGTTAAATACTAATGTATGCAATACGACCTTGTCGAAAAACTTAAAAAAGAGATTGCTGGTTTTCGCGATGAACCCGGCCTCGAGGCCGTTGGTACGGTGGTAGAAGCGGGCGATGGTATCGCCAAGATCTCGGGTCTTTCGCGCGCTCAGTCCCAAGAGCTTTTGGTGATTGAAACAGGCGAGAGCGAGATTTTTGCTGTCGCTTTTAATCTTGAAGAACATTTTATTGGCGCGGTGCTTTTAGGTGAAGCGACTGCGGTGCGTGTGGGGGCCAAGGTGCGCGGTACGGGCGCGGTACTTTCAATACCTGTCGGTAAAGAAATGATCGGTCGCGCAGTTAGCCCTTTGGGTGCGGCAGTTGATGGCAAGGGCGCGCTTTTTAAAGATATCGAAGACGCAGATACCGTACCACTCGAGCGTAAGGCGCCATCAGTCGTTGCGCGCGAGTCCGTCAATGTACCGCTTCACACGGGCATCAAGGCCATTGATGCCATGATTCCCATTGGTCGTGGCCAGCGCGAGCTTATCATTGGCGATCGTCAAACCGGTAAGACTGCAATCGCACTCGATACTATTTTAAATCAAAAAAATGAATCGAATCGTCCCGTCTGTATCTATGTGGCGATAGGTCAGAAGAGCGCCAAGATCGCGCGTATCATCCGCGTGTTAGAGGAAGCTGATGCACTCAAATATACCATTGTGGTATCCGCACCCGCATCCGCGCCTGCAGCACTCCAATATTTGGCACCGTTTGCCGGCTGTGCCATCGGCGAATATTTTATGGATCAGGGCAAAGATGTCTTGGTCGTCTATGATGATCTTTCCAAGCATGCCGATAGTTATCGTGAACTCTCACTCTTACTTCGTCGCCCACCAGGACGTGAGGCGTATCCGGGTGATATTTTCTTTTTGCATTCACGCCTTTTGGAGCGAGCCGCACGTCTCTCACGTGAATTTGGCGGCGGGTCACTGACCGCACTTCCTATTATTGAAACCAAGCTTGGCGACATCTCGGCTTACGTGCCTACCAACGTTATCTCAATCACGGACGGGCAGATTTATCTTGAATCTGATTTGTTTACAAAGGGCTTGCGCCCTGCGGTCAATGTGGGTCTTTCTGTCTCGCGCGTAGGGTCTGCCGCGCAAACTAAAGCTATTAAAAAAGTGGCGGGTAGACTGCGCCTTGAGCTTGCGCAATTTCGTGAGTTAGAGGCATTCGTGCAGTTTGCCTCTGATCTTGATGATGCCACCAAGGCAAAAATTCACCGCGGACAAATATTGACCGAAGTGCTCAAACAGTCTGACTTGCAGCCGCTTTCATTTGAGCGCGAAGCAGTGATACTCTATGCAGCGCTCGGCGGATATATCGACGAGATTCCAAAGTCACGCATCAAAGAGTTTGAGGTGGGTCTTTTGCAGTATGTTGAGTCAATGCAGGGCGATATATTTAGTAAGATTGCCTCGAGTCGTGCGATTGATGATGACACCGAGACTGCGCTCAAGTCTGCCATTAAGTCATTTACTGAAGTATTTATAAAATAGTATGGAATCGCTTCAAGGTCTTAAAACGCGCAAAGCCGCCGTCAAAAATGTAGGCACCATCACCAAGGCGATGGAGGTAGTATCGGCGACCAAGATGCGTAAATCGCAGGAGGTGGCGCTCCGCACGCGTCCATACGCTATCGAGGCGTTGCGTCTCTTTCGTAAAGTAGCCGAGCTCGCGGGCTCAACACCATGGACCACGCCGCGCCCTGTCAAAAAAACACTCATCGTAGTGATGGCGTCTGATAGAGGCCTTACAGGTGCGTTCAACGCGCAGGTGTTGCGTACAGCCGAACAACTCATCAATGTTGAGTCGGCAAAAAATCCCGTAGCAATTTTGGCAATTGGCAAAAAAGTTGAGCGATACGCGCAAACGCGCGGACTCGAGCTCGCCGGCAGTTTTTCAGGGTTTAGCGACATCGTTTCATTTGATGAGGTGGTACACGTTGCCGATAGCATCGTACGCGGATTTGCCGCGGGTCAGTGGGATCGCGTGCAGGTTGTCTCGACGCATTTTCGTACCACACTCAAACAGGAAGTATTGGTGCGTGAGCTTTTGCCAACCAATATTGAAAAACTCACGCAGACGATTCATGAGATTGCGCCCGAACATGGCCGCTTTGCTAACGTGGCATCTGAAAAAGAGCGCGATATTGCTGATATCAAATATATTTTAGAGCCCTCACCGCAAGTGCTTTTTGATACACTTATGCCGTACCTATTGCGTATGCAGATTTATCACATCGTGCTCGAGGCAAACGCATCAGAGCATTCGGCGCGACGCGTGGCGATGAAGACCGCATCAGACAATGCCGATGAACTCGCTAGCGCCCTGACCCTTGCGTACAACAAAGCAAGGCAGGCAGCAATCACCAAAGAAATCATCGAGATTACCGGCACACAAAACGCATTGGAGAATGTATGATAACCAACGGTAAAATAATCCAAGTTATCGGACCCGTAGTCGATGTGGAGTTTCCTGAAAAAGTAAAACTTCCACGCTTACTTGACGCGCTTGTTATTGAATCGACAGGTGGCGAGATCGTAGCTGAGGTTGCACGCCATTTGGAACCCGGCCGTGTACGCGCGGTAGCACTCTCAAGTACTGATGGCTTGATTCGTGGCACGAGCGTACGCGATACTGGTGCGCCAGTATCAGTACCTGTGGGTAGAGAGGTGCTGGGCAATTTGTTTGATGTGCTCGGCCGCCCGCTCGATGCCAAGAAAAAAGACATGGTATTTGAAAAACGCTGGCCTATCCACCGTGCAGCCCCTGGGCTCGACGAGCAATCAACCAAGACTGAAGTATTTGAGACAGGCATTAAGGTCATTGATCTTTTGGCACCCTTTATCAAGGGTGGCAAGATCGGTTTGTTTGGTGGTGCTGGTGTAGGTAAGACTGTGCTCTTGATGGAACTTATTCGCAACGTAGCCGAGGAATCAGGTGGCGCATCAATATTTGCGGGAGTAGGTGAGCGTACGCGCGAGGGCAATGACCTGTATAAAGAGATGCAGGAGTCAGGCGTGCTTGATAAAACCGCGCTCGTCTTTGGTCAGATGAATGAAGTACCAGGTGCGCGTTTGCGTGTAGCACTCACCGCGCTCACCATGGCTGAATATTTTCGTGACGAAGAGCAAAAAGACATGCTTTTGTTTATCGACAACATTTTCCGTTTTAGTCAGGCTGGTTCCGAGGTATCGACACTGTTGGGCCGACTTCCATCAGCCGTAGGATACCAGCCAACACTTGCCTCCGAGATGGGCGCATTGCAAGAACGTATTACCTCGACCAAAAAAGGTTCGATTACTTCAGTGCAGGCAATCTACGTGCCGGCAGATGACATTACTGATCCCGCGCCTGCCGCATCATTTGCGCACTTGGATTCAACTATCGTACTCTCACGTGCACTTACCGAGATTGGCATCTATCCGGCTGTTGATCCTCTGGCGTCATCATCGGGCGCGCTCGATCCAAAGATCGTAGGCGAAGAGCACTATCAGGTCGCGCGCGGCGTACAGCAGGTACTCCAGCGTTACAAAGAACTCCAAGACATCATTGCGATTTTGGGCCTGGAAGAACTTTCTGATGAAGATCGATTGTTGGTATCACGCGCACGCAAAGTACAGCGCTTTTTGTCTCAGCCATTTTTCGTAGGTGAAACCTTTACCGGCATCTCAGGCCAATTTGTGCCGCTCGCCAAAACTATTGCTAGCTTCAAGGCAATATTGGCAGGTGAGTATGACGATAAGCCCGAAGATTTCTTTTATATGAAGGGCGCGCTTGGCGAGTAGTTTATATATTTAATAAAAAAGCGTAAACTGAAATTATTAGGAGAAACTTATATGAGTATGGAAAATGTACAACACGACGAGGCGCAGAAAGCCGTTTTAGAGAACTATAGAAAAGTATTGGGTCTTTTAGATCTTGGTAACCCTGATGATCAAAATCATCCCGATGCTGTAATAGGCCGTTTTAACGCAGAAAAACTCGCAGAAATTCAAGGGCTTCTTAAAAACGGTGCAATACAGACAGAAAATAAACCACGCGAACAAATTGTAAAGGAGTTAATAGAGCTGCAGCGTGAAAGACTCGAGGATCTTAAGTCGGAGGGGAAAGATGGCGATCCCTATCACCATGACCAACTCACTAGACTAGAAGCGGGCGACGCGCTATCGATTTTAAATGTTCAGCAAAGCCTTATTCAAAGGCAACTCAATGAAATATATGAGCTTTCGGATTCCATTAGTAAATTCCCTTTTAGTAAAGACGACGAGGCGCGACGTGAGAGCATAGAACGAATAGAGGTTCTTACGCGTGAGATTGCGCAAAATCTCTCTGAACTGGAAAAATTGCAACAAAATTAAACATGCATTGTAAAATATTATCACCTCGAGGTATTGAGTTTGAAGGTGACGCAAAGTCGCTGCGCGCAAAAAGCGCGTCAGGTGAAATCACCGTGCTCGATCACCACCATCCACTCATGACCGTGCTCGCGCGCGGTGTGGTGACGGTAGACGGTGCCTCTGGTGTAAAAAAAGAAATAGAAATCGAATCAGGATTTCTCGAGATGGACGATCAAAATACCCTTTCGGTGCTTGTTGATTAGTTTGAGTCATAGCTATACAATCGAGACGAAGTACCTCGAAAGGAGGTTGTATGAGCTGGGTAGCCATATTGATGGGGATAGCTCTCGGCATATTCGTTTTCGTGGTCGGTGTATTCACAGGGATTATTATTATGGTTGAGAGCGACCACAATCTCCGTCATCATTGAGTATGCCTCCAGCACCCCGCTGCGGGGCTTTTTCTTTTTATATAATCTGCTACAGTATTTTTTATGGATAACATTCTTGATCTCGCGAGCGACCGAGCTCACTACAAGGCCGATGCGTGCATCGCGTGGTGTTTTGATGATCGTTTTTCGGGCGCGCTCGAAGCATTCACCAAGCATCGCGGGTACGGCACTATTGATTTGGTAAAAATTGCTGGCGGCGCAAAAGAGATAGATTTTGTCATTGATCAGGTTGGTAAATCAATCAAGCTTCACCACACGCCCAAGGTGGTGTTGATGGTGCACAACGAATGCGGCGCGTACGGCGGTTCTACCGATCCCGCGTTTTATAAAGGCGAACTTGAAAAAGCAAAAGAGGCCGTGCTCGCATCATTTCCAGGTGTGGAGGTAGAGGCAATCTTCGCGGATTTTGACGGACTCAAGTTGGTATAGTTTTGTAGCATAAAAAAATGGCCAGCACACTGCCGTGTGCTGGCCTTTTTGTTCTCGCGCCTTGTGCCGCCTAGGCGGCGAGATATTGGGCGATGACGTTTGCGATCTTGGGGTGGCGACTACCGTCGACTTTTGCCGCGTCGACTGTCGCGAGCATTTTTGTTCTGAAGTGGTAGGTGCGGAGTCGCCGCCTCCACCACCAGCCGGGTCGCTTCCCATAGTCGACCTGGCACATACAGACCACTTTGAGCTTCGGGATACTGACCGCGGCATCCATATCGCCGTTGGTGGCGTGTCGTGATGCCTCCGATGCTCGCACCTTCTCGTACTCGGCAAGAATGCGATCGCGAGCGGCCACGAGGTTATGGAATTGCTCGTCAATCGTGAAGCCGTGCTTTGCGAGCTTCCCACACTTGCAGTGATCGAGGATCACGATCTGGTAGATTTGCTTGAGTTCGATCGCCGCCATGATCTCTGCGAGCAAGTCTTTGTCGGTAGCGCGACCGGGTAGATTGGTGCGCGACCCCTTCACGAGTCGGTGAGCGCCCGCATGCCAGCTCATCACGTGCATACGCGGGTAAATGTACAGGAACGCCCAGATGAAGAGCAGCGAGGTGCGCTTCATCCAACTCGCGATGCGCGTCGTCCACCGATGCTTGGTGGCGAATAGTCCTGCGATGGACAGAAGTCCACCCAAAAACCGATCGCCATCTGAACACATTATGACGATCACACCCTTTTCCAGCTCAATCTGGTCATGAGTGACATCATCAAGGACGCGGACATCTGGGTGCCGATAGAATCGTATGGCACGGTAGTCCTCTTCAGGTAGTCGCACGCAGAATTGCGGCGGCGCGTACTTGGCCAGTCGCGCTCGGGCACTATGCGAAGCGATGCCCCCTGTTTTCACATCCCCTCCAATCTTTGGTTGTAAGGTTCTAAACACAAAAGGAACCTTGCGGTTCCCCTCTAGTGTCAAGTAAACTCCTTTCGGATAGAGCTGTCAACGGTGCCGTTAGCGTGGCTGGGGGGCCAGACGAAGCTCTGCCTCTGGGTTTTTGCCGATTGTCAGTTGGATGTTGGGAGGCGAGAGTGATATGACAGAAAAGGTTAGCGGCCGCTTGACCATATTGTCACCAATGACAAGCTTTTTTTTGCCAGGCGCAAAGCCACTAGCGTCTACCAGTACTTCAAGTGACGCAGGATCGAGCTGATCAAACGCGCGTCCGCGCGATTCGAGTGTGATGGTGATGGTTTTGGGGTTTGAATTTTCTACTACCAGTGTTTCATTGAGATTGCGGTAGGTGATGGGTACGATGAAATCTCGCCTAACCGTACCCGTCTGATATACCAAGAAAAACCAAAGGACTGACGAGATAGTAATCGCGCCTACTTTCTCTACAGTATTTTTGCGCACAATATTGCGCCAAAGTGGCGAGGACTCGCGTGGAAACTTGGCACGGAAAAAATCACGCAGCCGGTCTTCTACTGCCCCAATATCGTCAAAGGTTTCAAATTTTCCGTTTTGTGCGAGTGATATTTGCCCTCGCTCCTCTGATACGATGAGCGCGAGCGCGTCAGAGCGTTCCGCGATGCCAAGACCTGCTGCATGTCGTGTGCCGTATTTGCCTATTTGCTCAAAGTCATGTGAGAGCGGGAGGTGTGTGCCGAGCATAGCGATACGATTGTGTCTGATGATGACGGCGCCATCGTGTCCGGGTGAGGTTGGGTCAAAGATACTCTCGAGTAGTTCTTGTGAGACGATACCGTCAACCACACGCCCGCCTTCCACATGCCGGTCAATGTTTTCTATACCACTGAGTATGACGAGCGCGCCTATCTTTCTATATGCGAGGTTTGTTGCCGCCTGCAATAAGCTATTGATGAGCGGTGAGACTGCCATGGCTTCATCGCGCTGTTCTCGGCGCGTGCCAAGGAGAGCTAGAAATTCAAAAAATCTCCGCAATTCGTCCTGAAAAATAACTACCAATACCACAATGAATGCGCCGAAGAATGCACGCAGTATGAGGGATGTCAGATAGAGGTTAAATACCTGTGAGACTACATAGATACCTACAACAATAGCGATACCTGCAAATACCGAGTTTGACCGGGTGCGCTTAAAGAGCATGAGTCCCGCATACATGATGACGGTAACCATGAGTACATCAAAAACATCGGTGACATATAATTCACGCGCGAGTTTTGAGAACGGTAATACTACCGCGAGCACCTCTGGCATGTGATCAGTCTACCATATTGAAAAAAGGCCTTCCACCTGCTAGGGTTATGGCGATGAAACCAATCACGTTTAGCTTCGCAGACGCACTCCCCAAGGGCAAAGATATTGCTCGGGTAGTACTTCTCGAGACCAAAGAGGTTGAGATCACGCGCACCAAAACGGGTGGGCGCGAGATTCGTATTGGTATCGATTCATTTAAAAAAATGACACGCCGTAAGCTTCAGACGCTCTTTCGCCGCGTCATAAATATCGCCAAGCAAAACCGCATACGCCAGCTCTCGCTCGATATGAATGATTTTGCGTTTGCCGCCTTAGCACTACCAATCGCTGACATTGGTGAGATGTGCGCAGTCAATATGCAGCTCGCAAACTATGAGTTCAACCGCTATAAAACAAAACCAAAAGAAGGGTGGAACACGGTCGAGAAGATTTTTGTAAAAGGTGCCAAAAGCCGCGATATGCGCGATGGCTTTCGCCGTGGTCAGGTTATCGCGAGCGAGGCAAACGCGATGCGCGACCTTGCCAACACTCCCGGTGGTGAGATGACGCCAGCAATTCTTGCGCGTGCGGCGATGGATGCGGCCGAGGGTACCGATATCAATGTGCAGGTGCTGGGCCCTGTCGATATGGAGCTTTTGGGTATGGGCGGTATTTTGGGCGTAGGCAAAGGATCAGACTCAGAGCCCAAATTTATCATCATGGAATATATGGCAGGCGAGCTAGGGCAAAAGCCGATAGTACTGGTAGGCAAGGGTATCACTTTTGATACGGGTGGGCTCAATATCAAACCCGGCAACAGCATGGAGGAGATGCATATGGATATGTCAGGTGGAGCCGCGGTCATTCACGCGATTACAGCGGCAGCCAAGCTTGGCATCAAACGCAATATCGTAGCATTGGTGCCAGCAGCGGAAAATATGCCATCAGGCAGAAGCTATCGTATGAGTGATGTGCTGCGCACTATGAACGGCAAGACTATTGAGATCGGCCATACCGATGCCGAAGGCCGCGTGGTATTGGCAGACGCACTCGAATATTCAAAACGCTACAAGCCTGAAGTTGTTATCGATGTAGCGACGCTGACAGGTGCGGCTGAAGTTGCTCTTGGCAAAAAGGCATCAGCATTTTTTGCGACCGATGAGATACTTGAGAAAAAAATACGAGAGCTCGGCGAGCGTTCGGGTGATTATGTTTGGCCGTTGCCCTTGTGGGAAGAATACGAGAGCGGCATCAAAGGTGTTTTTGCTGATGTGACCAATTCGAGCAAAACGCGCATGGGGGGGTCTATCGAGGGCGCGATGTTTTTGTGGCAATTTATCAAGGGTACACCGTGGGTGCATATTGATATGGCACCACGCATGAGTGCGGCTGATGGCGATTTTCTATCAAAGGGTTCAACGGGCGAGCCCATACGTTTACTCGTCGCCTTTCTTGCGTCACAATAGATAGGTGACATTTCGCGATAAAGTTTTCTCAATAGTTAAAAAGATTCCTCGAGGCCGCGTGTTGACCTATAGCGAGGTAGCTCGTCGCGCCGGTTCTCCACGCGCGCAGCGTGCGGTGGGTAATATCATCGGCACCAATCGCAGCCCACAGATACCATGTCACCGCGTGATTCGTAGTGATGGTACGCTGGGCGGCTACAGTATGGGCGGCACCAAAGTGAAAGAACAAAAACTGCGCGCCGAGGGATACAAACCGCGCTCATGATATTTATTAAGGCGATTTTGATATTTCTTGCTATGTATACGCTCGCATCGAGCGCGCGCTTTTGGTTTTATCTGCGCCGCGCGCGAGTGTTGATGGAGGCAACCCCGCGCAAAGATTATGTGATAACAGGAGGGGAGAAAAAACTAACGGTGACAATTTTGGGTGATAGCACCGCGGTAGGTACGGGGGCGAGTGACTATACCAAGACGTATCACTATCAGTTTTTAGCTCGACACGCTGATAGATATTCTTTCGATGTAAAAAATAAAGGCGTAGTAGGCGCACGCACGGCTGATCTTGCGCGACAAATCGAGAGTATGCGCGAGAGTGATATTGCTATCATCACTATCGGTGGCAATGATGTGACGCACGGTACTGCGTGGGCGAGTGTTGAGCGCGATCTTGCGTCAGCGCTTGGCACGGTGTCACAAAAAGCAAAACGCGTAGTGCTACTGACACCAGGTGATCTGGGCGATGTATTGATAGTGCCGTACCCACTACGCAGATATTGGGCAAGCAAAAGTCCCGTATTGAGCAAGCTTGCTACGCGTGTTGCGGGTGATAAAAAAATAACGCATATCGATATTTATGCGCTGGGTGGTACGCAGTTTCGCGATGAGCCGTATACTTATTATGCAACTGATCTTTTTCATCCGAGTGATGCGGGATACAAATTGTGGGCAGACGCGCTCGACGCAAAAGTAAATTTTGAATAAAAAAATCGCCAGCCGGTGTTGCCGGATGGCGGATGTATCTCGTCCTACTTGCCGTAGGGTGATGCTGGTTGACCGAGGTTCTCCCAGCTGCGGCCGATGCCGTCGGTGGCAAGCCATACATCACCTCGCGAATCGAGGATGATGGTGGCATCCCACGACACTACTTCTTCGGGCGCCACGGGGACTTGTGCTGCATCGAGAAGCCATCCTTGGCCCTCGACGTATCCTGCAAGTGAGCCTGCACTCGTCATGCCCATAGCGAGTACGCGCGATCCATCATATATCGTCTCGAACGGAGCTGGTGGTCGCATGGCAAATGTCATGGTGCCTGTGGTGCGGGGCGGGGACAGCGCTATGATATTCTCGACATCACGCTGTCCGCAGGTTTGCTTCTTGAATGCGGGGCCGATGCGGTACATCACTCCCGACGGCTTTGTGCACACGATGATGTCTTCTGCATGTGCCGTCACTGCCATGCCGGCGAGGAAGCCGAGGGCGAAGACGAGCAGGGTGGTGAAGTACATCAGCGCCGCCCAGATGTCCGTCGTGCCAGTCGGTCGCTTTGCGTTCGAGTTCATGATCTCTATCCTTTCCATTGTCAGGAGAGCTCTTCGCTCTCGTGGTTGAAGATCAAGTTCGATATATTAGTACCACATATATAGATGTTTGTCTATATTTTATATATATGCTATTATTAGCACATGAGAAACATCATCCAATTTCGTATTACGCGTGGTGAAACCCACTATATTGCGGAAGGGGTTGATTTGCCTGTGGTGACGCAGGCATTGACTCTCGATGAGCTTACAAAAAATATTGAAGAAGCCGTAGCGTTGCAGCTCGAGGTTTAAGAGTCGTTTGTATTCCGAATTTTATTTTGATTAGATAAAAAAATCCCCCCGAGCACCTGTGATGCTGCGGGGGTTACTTGCGCCGAGTTGGCTCGGTGCGGCCTGCTTCGCGCATTTCGCGAACGACGCGTTCAAGGTCGTCGCTCGCGCGACGCAGGATAAGTCCTGCGCTGATGGCGAACATTAGGAGTACGAGTATCGCGGCGACGATGATTCCCACCCACATGGCGAGCGTCACAGTCCCACGTCATCCCAGATGTCGGGTGGGCCCTTCTTGCGCTGGCGCTTGTCATACCAGAGTATCAGTCCGACGATGACAAGCAGGCCGAACGCAAGACCTCCTTGATCGATCACGGCTCCTCCTTGTCCGAGACTTTCTCGGAATCCCAGAAGATCCAGAAGCCCAGTGCCACTGCGATGGCGACAACCACCACGAGCGCTTTGAACATCGTTTACTCCCTCCAAGGTTCAAGTTCAGCAAATATCGTACTTATTTTTTATCATTTTGTCAACGCTCTATGCGTTGTCCACAGCTTTTTGTAAAAGAACTCTTGCGTGGTGAACGAGCGTTCACCTATGATAATTACATGAGTATCGAGCGCTACAAATCAAAAATCATGAGCTTTTATGAGGGCAATCGGCGCATGCCAAGCTACGCGGAGATTGCGACCCTCCTCGGGTTCAAATCAAAAAATGCCGTATCCAAGGTGATTGATAAATTGATTGATATGAATGTGCTCGAGAAAGATTCTCAAGGGCGCCTTGTACCCACGAGTATGTTGGGTGAAGTAAAAATGTTGGGAGTCGTAGAGGCTGGTATCCCCACGCTTGCCGAAGAAGCCGCTGAGATGATCAGTATCGATCAGCTTCTGATACGCAATCGTGAGAACACCTATGTACTGACCGTAAAGGGCGACTCGATGATTGACGCAGGCATACGCGACGGTGATCTGGTAGTAGCCGAACACGGCAGGGTAGCTAGAGAAGGAGACATTGTGATAGCTGAGGTTGATGGCGGGTGGACTATGAAATATCTCCGGATGAAAAATGGCACCACGTATCTCGAGCCTGCCAATAGGAACTTTAAACCAATCTTTGCCGAAGAATCACTCAACATAGGCGCGGTCGTCACCGGCATTATCAGAAAATATCGCTAACAAACTATATGAGCAAAATACAACTTCACAAAAGCATCGTACACGAGATAGGCCGGGTCAATGATCGCATTGATATCAAGATTTTACGCGGCAAGCCGTATCGCCGTGAGGCAGAGCGCCACCGTATGCTGGTCACTCAACTCTCGCGCCTTGAACGGAGCGGTGTACGTTCGGGTTGGTTTTCTTCGCTCTTCTAGGTACACTAAGGGGCATGGCACAACTCAAAGAAGGATCTAGGGCGCCTGCTTTTAAGTTGCCTGATCAATCAGGTACCGAGCATTCACTCAAAGACTATGCAGGCAAATGGCTACTCATTTATTTTTATCCGCGTGACAATACGCCGGGGTGCACGGTAGAGGCATGCGCTCTGCGTGACAATGCTGGTGATTTTAAAAAATCAAAGATAGCTATTTTGGGTGTTTCTACTGACTCGATTACTTCGCACGAAAAGTTCGCCAAAAAGTTTCAATTGCCGTTTCCACTACTCGCCGATACTGAAAAAAAGATGGTCGAGGCGTACGGCGCATGGGGCAAGAAAAAGTTTATGGGGCGTGAATATATGGGCATTTATCGTATGTCATTTTTGATAAATCCAGAGGGTAAGATTGCCAAGATATATAGCGAGGTCAAACCCAAAGAACACGCGGAGCAAGTACTTATTGATCACAAAGCAATCTGATGGCTGTCAAACGAAGATCAAATATTTATGACCCCGCGTCCGCCGCACCTTTTCGGCTATCGCGCTCAAAGATAGAAAACTTTATGCGCTGCCCGCGCTGCTCGTATCTTGATAGGCGCCTCGGTGTCTCTGAGCCCGACGGGTATCCATTTAACCTCAATAGTGCCGTAGACCACTTGCTCAAAAAAGAGTTTGATATTCACCGTGCGCGTGGCAGTGCTCATCCACTGATGGAAGCATATGGCGTTGATGCGGTGCCCTTTGATCATCCAGAGATGGATCGATGGCGTGAAAATTTTGTGGGCGTGCAGTATCATCACCCCGAGACCAATTTTATCATCACGGGCGCGGTTGATGATATTTGGGTAAACCCGAAAGGTGAGCTCCACGTGGTTGATTACAAAGCTACCAGCAAAGACAGTGAAGTGACGCTCGACGCTGACTGGCAAGATGGCTACAAGCGGCAAATGGAAATCTACCAGTGGCTGTTGCGCCATATAGGATTTAAAGTTTCAAACACAGGATATTTTGTGTACGCCAACGGCAAGCGTGACCGCGCGGCATTTGATGGCAAGCTCGAGTTTGATGTCAAAGTGATCCCATATACGGGTGATGATTTGTGGCTTGATCGTACTATCAAAAATATTCATCAGACGCTCTCGGCGGATGTTTTGCCTGCGTCAGGCAGTGATTGTCAGTATTGTTTGTACCGCGCTGAGGCAGAGCGTGCGCTCAAGCCACTCGGCAAAAAGCCAAAGACCAAAAAGCAAAACTCGCTTTTTGGCCCCTGATTTTGTATACTATTTTCTATGGAAAACGAGCAACTACAACCCCAGCAAGCGGACGGACCAACCAAAAAAGATCAACGCGCCGCCGAGCGCGCCGCGCGTGAGGCAGCTGCCCAACGCCGCGTACAGATGCGTAAAGCAAGGAAGATTGCTTTTTGGGCACTTCCAGTGCTTCTTATAATTGTGGGTGGTTATTTTATCTATCAGTCACTGCCAGAACCACGTGAACTTGGGCCTGACTATTCGCGTGCCGTTGAAGACGGCGGTGCAGATCATACCAAAGAGGGCGAGAAGACGACAAATTGGAAATCAAACCCACCTGTGTCAGGCGCGCATTGGCCTGAACCACAGCGTGAAGGTGTCTATGACAAAGAAGTGCCCGATGAAGGCGCGGTACATACACTCGAGCATGGCCGTATCTGGATTACCTACAAATCTTCTATTCCTGATAGCGCGCGTGAGGCGCTCCGCGAGATCGCTCGCAACAATACTTTTATACTCCTCTCAATCAGGAACGCCAACGATACCGATATAGCATTGGCCGCGTGGAATCGTCTTGATACCTTTAACCTCAACTCTGATGGCAGTTTTGATCACGCGCGCGTGCAAGACTTTATCGACCGGTATCGCGACAAGGGTCCAGAAAAGGTGCCCGTCATGACCGGCAAAGAGTACTAGATGAAAAAAATATTATTGCCGTTGTTGCTTGTCTTGCCGCTCTTGACCGGCGCGCACGGGGGTGAGCAGCGCGTGGTTGATGGTGCCTATATCGTCACCATGTCACGTGCGCCATTTACACCGCGCGTGGGTATGCCCACCAAGCTCCTTATCTCAATCTCAGACATAAAGTCAGGCGACGTGCTCGATCGCGAGGCGATTATGCATATACGTGTTGCTCGGCTTGCAAGCCCGGGGGATGCGCCCCAATTTGTCTTTGAAGAAAAAAATATAAAGGCCGAGCGCTCAACACTCGGGTATTCTTACACTTTTACCGAAGAAGGTTTTCATGAGATTTATATTGATTTTGCGTTTACTGACAACCCTAGCAAAATCATGAGCGTAGGGGATTTTCTGCTCGATGTGCAGCCGAGCCAGCCACTGCGTGACAATATGTCAGCCATTTATGCCGCAGTCACAGGGATTATTGGCGGTTTTGTGCTGGGGCGGTTTGTGGCAAATAAAAAATAAAAAATTATGAAGCACGTAAAGCATCGATACGTTTATCATAACGTCACGGCGTTTCTTGCCAGTGTCGTATTGACATGGGCGCTCTGGGAGGCGCACATACTGCAAGACAGCATTGCGCGCATCGATGGATACGGCTATATGAGCATCTTTGCTATTGGGATGGCGTTTGTTAGTTCTTTTACGGTAGTGCCTGCGTCAGCAGCCCTCGTGTTGATCGGAGGTCAGTTAAATATATTTGTTGCTGCCGTTGTGGCGGGCGCAGGTGCTACCATAGGTGACTATTTTATCTTTCGTTTTGTGCGAGATGGCCTTACAGAAGATTTAAAGCAGCTTTTCCGCGGGGTCGGGCGTTTTCGTGCGGCACACATGTTTCGTTCACGATATTTTAGTATGATAACGCCCGTGATAGGTGCGATTATCGTAGCCTCGCCTCTGCCTGATGAGCTCGGGGTCGGATTGTTGGGACTTTCACGAATGGGCGAGCGAATGTTTTTATGGATTTCGTTCGTGCTTAATTCATTAGGCATCTTGGTACTCCTTGCCGTTACGCACTAGTGCCGTTGACGGTATTCTTTTGAAGATGGCATACTGGAATCACTCAACGATTAGGCAATTTCAGAGTTTGAGAAATAGAAGTCGTTTGCCTAGCCGGAAGGGAGATTATAAAGAAAACTAGGCAACGGCACATTCACATGGATATGCAACGACCGGCGCGCCAGATCCACGACGTTTCATCACTCGGGATCACTTGCGCCAATTGTGGCAATGCAGTCAATGAGCTTCCGTTTGCGCCCACCAAGCGTGACGACGGAACTTACGGACGCATTTTCTGCCGCGACTGCAACCGCAACCGCCAACCTCGCGGAGGTGGTGGCGGAGGTGGCTTTCGCCGCTAAGCGGTAACAAAAAAACAAAAACCCTCGCATGCGAGGGTTTTTGTTTTTCTTGAAAATATATTTTCTTGTTACACTGGGGCAGTTACACTATGAGTTTTCTCGAACCAATCTTTCTTATCAAGACGGCCGGATACATCGGTCTTTTCGCCATTGTCTTTGCTGAATCAGGTCTGCTGATCGGGTTTTTCTTGCCGGGTGATTCGCTCCTGCTCACTGCAGGATTTTTGGCATCACAAGGGTTTTTAAATATCTGGTTTTTGGTACCACTCGTATTTAGCGCCGCAATACTGGGTGACAATGCTGGATATGCGTTTGGCAGGCACGTAGGTCCGCGTATTTTCAAACGTGAAGACTCGCTTTTTTTTCATAAAGATCACATTCGCCGAGCTGAGGAATTTTATGAAGCGCATGGACCCAAAACGTTAGTATTGGCACGCTTTTTGCCGGTGATTCGCACCTTTGCACCCATTGTAGCTGGTATAGGGCGCATGCAATATCAGACATTTTTGTTTTATAACATCATTGGCGCCGTGTTGTGGGCTGTGGGCATGTCGCTGCTCGGTTATTTCTTAGGTGAGTTTGTACCGGGCATTGATCAGTATATTGTCTCGGTTATTTTAGTGATCGTGACAGTTTCTATGCTACCCGGTCTTTTCCATATTCTGCGTGAGTATTTGGCGCACAAGAAGAGGTCAAAATAAAAAGCTAAGCATATCTTTTCTTCACGACATATTCTGTTTTGTGGTACTCATGCCAGTTCAGTCGAAGGTGCAGAAAAAATACGCTGTACGCTTTTTATATTTTATAGAGCGAGGGAGATGATGATGACGCCAGCGAGCGCGAGGCGGTAGTAGACAAACGGCATGAGTGTTGAGCGCTCAGCGATGCGAGTGATAAGGTTGATAGCGGCGATGGCCGATACAAATGCAGTGATAAATCCAAATACATTGGGCCCCGTGATGATGATTTCAGGTCGCGCAGCAAAGGTCTTGACAGCGGCAGCCAAGATGATAGGGGTGGAGAGCAAAAATGAAAAATGCGTTGCCTCCACGCGGTTTTTACCCAGCAGGAGACCGCCAGAAATCGTTGCCCCAGAACGAGAAATGCCCGGAAAGAGGGCAAGTGCCTGAAAGATGCCGATGATAAATCCCTCGTAAGGCAAGATCATGCCGCTATCGCGGTTTCTGCGATGGCGTAGGTATTCGGCTCCCGCAATGAGCGCGCTACCAGCGATAAGGCCAATGGCCACGGCCATTTGTGTGCGAAACGACTCGGTGATAGTCGTCTCAAATAAAATACCCGCGATGCCAGCGGGGATTGTTCCCAAAACAATATTGAGCAAAAGGCGCCTCCCACGTGTATCAATGCGCGAGGTAAATGACTTGACCAGGTGGGCCCAGTCAGCACGAAAGTACCAGATGACCGCCAGCACGGTGGCGAGGTGTACCGCCACATCAAAGGGTACAGCGTCTGCACCACTGATGCCAAAAAAACTTTCAAAGATGATAAGGTGCCCCGTAGATGACACGGGAAGAAATTCGGTAAACCCTTGCACAACCCCCAAAAATATGGCGATAAGATACTCTTGCATATCACCTATGATGACGCATCAGTCAAGGATTGACAATGAAGTGCGGGAGGAGTACGAATGACGCTACAAGTTTCCCTCTATGTGGTCTTACAACGCAATCCTGAAAAAAAGTAAATCAGTCAAGAGAGATTTTTGCGTGTGGGGACAACAGTTTTATCGCTATCCACAAAAGTGGATAACTTTGCATGCATATTTTCTTGACGCTTCCTTTGATGATTTGATAGAAATGGTTCGAGGCGAGCACTGTCGCTTCGTCTTTAACAAAAATATGGCGCAGGTTTTTCGGTCAATGTCAGATGCCCGCGCCTTTTTGATTTTTGCCGGAGGTAAGCTGGCGCCTGCGCCAGTCTTGTGGAATGCTATTCGATTTATCGAACGGTATCCGTGAGATTTGAGTGCCAGCTCACCCCCGGTTGAAATTTAAACGGCAGTGTGTCGGCATAGCATAGACAGAGATGCACGCCCGAGAAAAATTTATTATCAGTTATAAGCTTTATTAACGGCATGAAAAGAAAAATTCTTTCTGGAGCCGTAGCATTGGCAGTCGGAGTAGCGATACTTCCGCTTTTTGCCGCATTTGAAGCGCATGTGATCAATGTCACCGCAAAGATCGAAAATGCCCTCAATGTACCGCTCGGTTACCTCGATTTTGGGACGGTGTTTCCACAAGAACACCTCGACAAGCCGCTTGATATCGTTCTTTCACAGTCCTTTTTGGAAGAGGATCGTGTAGACGATGTCAGCTATATTATTCGCCAGAAGCCAAAGTGTGCGATCACCAATCTTGATGGCACATCATTTGATTCAACGTTGAGTCAAGACGGCAAAAGTCATCTGTACACCGGCACCGGCCACGTAAAAGTGGGTGACAACCCAGCAACCACCGATGTAGAAGAGGCTTCTTGGATCGATTGTGGTCCAGCACCTCGTGCTCTTGACGAAGATGAAAAATGGGGCGTTCTCCCTATGCTTTGCCCGTATGTATCAAAGCATCCTGACGGCAAAGACGACCAAAACGCGACTGACACCGTAGGCGCACTCAACGATGGTCACATGAACTCATTCCACTCGGTATGGAGTATCATTGATAACAAAATCGTATGGAATGACACCAAGGGTCACTTAGCAAAGTCTCAAAAAGACACCCAAGACAAGTGGACTATTGACCTTGCCGTACCATGCTTTGGCGGTTACTGCGCGCAAGATTGGGAAGAGTTTGTACATGGCATCAACCCTGCAGAGGGTTTGAATCCAGCAGACTACACCCAGCCAATCGCAAACGAACACAAGATCTTCGGTTGTGACCTCTGGGTAGAGGTGACAGGCATCAGTCTCCCTGGTCTTGGTTGCAACGAAAAGATTGACTTGATGCTCGTCGTAGATGAGTCAGGCAGTATTGGTAGCACCAATATGGCAGCTATCAGGACGGCTCTCAAGACGTTCGTTGACTCGCTCGTACTCGCACTCGACGGCCCACACGCAGGTCAGTCAAGCTTTGCTTCACTCGGTACTCTCGATCAACAGTTGACGCACGATCCAGTTTTGGTCAAGGCAGCTATTGATACCTTGGTATCAAGTGGCACGACCAATCTTACCGCTGGTATCAATGAGGCCAAGCTCGAGCTCGAGAGCGTTCGCGATCGCGCAGATGCACCTGACTACATGGTTGTCGTCACTGACGGCGTTCCAAACGTCTGTGCTGATGGCTCTTGCAGCGTAGGCGAGGCAGAAGCAGAAGCGCTTGCAGCAGCAGCAGCCGCTAAGGCCGCTGGCATCGAAGTCTACGTAGTAGGCGTAGGCGGTGGTGTCGATGCAGATTACCTCAAGACAATCGCAAGTAGCGTAGATCACTACTTTGCGGGCGACTTCGATACTCTCTCGACAACACTTGCAGAAATCGTAAGCTGCGAAGAATAGTTGCAGCCAAACTCCGCCCCCCATTCTCAAAAAGAGAGGGGCGGGGATTTGGCCAGAATTATTCTGGTCAAAATAAAAAAGCAAAACTATCCGAAGCCCATGCGCATCTCGGGGGCGCGGAAGGAAAAGGTCGATATACAAATACAAGATGCGCAAAAATATTTATTCGTTACTAAGTCTTAAAACTTAAAATATATGAAGAAAAAAATTGCATTGGGACTTGGTGTCGTAGCTGTCACTGTAGCAACACTTCCGTTGTTTGCAGCATTTGAAGCCCACGTCATCAACGTCACCGCAAAGATTGAGAACGCACTCAAAGTTGATCCGCAGTTTCTCAATTTCGGCACAGTATTCCCACAGGAAAAGCTTGAGAAGCCAGTTAACATCGAGCTCTCACAGTCATTCAAAGACGAAGGCCGTGTAGACGACGTAGAGTACATGATCCGCCAGAAGCCGAAGTGCGCAATCACTTCACAGAATGGCACCGTCATCGATCTCTCAGACGCCAATACCGATGGCGTTCATGATTTCACTGGCACCGGCCACATCAAGCTTGGTGATAACCCAGCGACCGATGGTGTCGTAGAGACCTCATGGGTTGATTGTGGTTCTGCTCCTCGCGAGCTCACACAAGGCGAGACCTGGGGTGTACTTCCAAACCTTTGCCCTTACCTCTCAAAGCATTCAGAAATCACTGGACGCGATGAGGCAGGCAATCCAAATGCATGGGAAGACGGTGCTCTTGCATCATTCCACCAGCCATGGGTCATCGGTACTTCGACCATCGCATGGACCGAGGTAGAAGGCCGCCTTTCAAAGATCGGCCAAGACACCAAGGACACCTGGATGATTGACCTTGCGGTACCTTGCTTTGGCGGTTACTGCGCACAGGACTGGGAAGAGTTTGTTCTCGGTGTAAACCCTGCAGCAGATCCAGCAGCGTTTACTCAGCCGATTGCCAACGAACACAAGGTGTTTGGTTGCGACCTCTGGGTAGAAGTAACTGGTGTTAGCGAAACTCCAGAAGAAGAATCACAGCCGTAATCTATTAACAGTTTAAAGGGGTAACTAAACTCTTATGAAAAGCAAAATCTTTGCAGCAGTAGGAGCCATGGGGGTGGCGATCGTCACCCTACCCCTTTTTGCCGCGTTTGAAGCGCATGTCATCAACGTGACTGCCAAGATTGAGAATGCACTCTACGTGCACCCTCAATCGCTTCAATTCGGTACGGTGTTTCCGCAAGAATATCTCGAGTCGTCTTTCTTTATCGCATTCAGCCAGTCTTTTTCTGAGACCACGCAGCAGCGAGTAGGAAAGGTAGACTATGTGATCAAGCAGAAACCCAAGCCGAAAGAATCGTTTGTTGCTAGCGTGGGTGTTGAGGAGGCGCGCGATTGGTGCCATACCAACATCCCTGATCCGCTTTACCGCGGATATGCCACGAGTACGCCCGCATGGGATGCATTTTATGTAAATTGTTATCCTACGCTGTGCCCGTATCTCTCAAAGCATCCTGACAACAATCCCAGCACGGGTAAAAACAAGTTCAATGATCACGGGCTTCCGTCATTTCACAATCCGGAGCTCGAGTCAGCGACAGGAACCATCGTAAAGTTCAATACTCCAGGTAATACGGTCGGCAACGATCCGTCAGACACTTGGACTATCGACCTCTCGGTACCGTGCTTCCAAGGGTTCTGCGCGCAAGACTGGGCAGATTTCGTTCACTCGAAAAATCCAGAAGCCGATCCAGATGACTTTATGCTGCCGCCTAGTCTCGAACACGAGATTTTGGGCTGTGATCTCTGGGTTGAAGTCACCAAAATTTACTAATCCTAAATCTTTGGCCCGCGCCTTCAGTTGGCATTTCCAAAGGAGGCGGGGCGAGAGATGTTCCTGCAGTTAACGCAGGTGCACTGAAAGGCGCAGCGGTGCAAAGGTAAAGAATCTCTCAAATACTGACTATGGCAGAAGAAATTTGGAACCTTGATAGTTCGGAACCAGTAGAGAAGAAGGGCTGGTGGGAACGCAAGACGGGCGAGAAACTCAAGAGACATGAAAAAATCTTGGGTATTATATTTCTCGTACTCTTTCTTTTTGTCTTTTATGTCACGCTCGATGCCAACAAGTATCAGGCAGAGGTTCGCGTGATCGAAGGGCAGGGAAGAGTAGGAGTCAATCCTACTACCGAAAAACTTGATTTTGGCGATCTTTCACAGGGTACACGCTCGGCACGCACCGTGACGATCAACAACTCGACCTATGTGCCGATGTTTGTGAGCGTCGTGCGGCTCGGATCGATCAGTGGTCTTATGAACTTGAATAAAAACAATTTTATCTTGCGCAAAGGCCAAGAAGAAAAACTCGAGTTTACTGTCTACATGCCCGCATCTTCTACCGTGGGCAATCAGTATACGGGTCGGGTATTTGTCTTTAAGATTCCCGCACCGTTTTTCTAACCATTCTTTATGAAGCGAGCCCTCCTTATTCTTCTCAACATCGCGATCTATGTCGGTATCGTGGCAGGTGTACTTTTTGGCCTGCCCCGATTCCTCTCATGGTATCTGCGCACGCCCTATCCTATGGCTGCGATCACTTCGGGCTCGATGTGGCCAGTACTGCATACGGGAGATCTTGTCTTTATCGAGGGCGTGGGCAAGGGCGATCTTAAAATGGGCGATGTCGTGGTATGGAAAAACCCTAGCGGGTTTACTATCCACCGCGTCGTGAGATTGGGTGAGAATACGCTGGTGACGAAAGGAGACGCAAACTTTACCGAAGACGAACCAGTCAAGTATGAGGACGTGATCGGACGCACATACCAAGTGTGGGGTAGGAATGCGCGCATTCCTTATCTCGGACGTATTACTATGTATGCAAGCCAACGCTGAGCCATGCAAAAACGTATTGTAATTATGACAGACATAAAAAAAAGAGAACGGCGACAGTCAAAGATCGAAATCTTTGAGCGTAATTCACGCGGTGTTTTCCGCGTTTTTCTTGCAGTGCAAAAGCAGTTTTTGGCAGGCTTTTTGGCGGTCACGCTCGTGCTTGCCAACGCACAGGCGTTCGTTGCATTTGAGGCACATGTGGTTGACGTAAAGGCAGAGGTAGCACAGATTGATCCACCTGTCATCACGCCTCCCGGTGGCACCTACGAGGAGCCCGTTGATATCACTATTGATGATAGTGATACTGACGCAACGCATATTTTTTATACCATCACGCTCACGACCGATCCGCTCGCGGCACCTGACCCCGTGTGTGGTGACACGTTTGGCGGACCAAAGCCGGTGGGTCCCATAGCCATCACCGAAGATACAGTAGTCAAAGCCATTGCATGTGACGGCGCAGATACTGACGCTCATGGTAGTTTTGTGACTACCGAAGTGTATACATTTCCTGATACAGCGGGTACGGTACGCGGATACAAATATCATGATGTAGATCGCTCTGGCACACTCACTCCTGGTGATTTTCCAATCTCGGGTTGGCAGGTTCAGCTCGCTACTTCAACATTTGCAACTTCAACGGTTACCAACGCGCAGGGATACTATTCATTTACAAATCTTTTGCCAGACATTTATACGCTTGAAGAAGAGTCGCGTAGTGGGTGGGAGCATATCACGCCCAAGTCAGTCAACGTGGTCATCTCAGGTACCGAGACCGAGACAGTAGATTTTTTCAATGCTGATACGGGTTTTGCTTGCGTACCCAAAACCATCAATTGGCCCGCGGGACTTGCGGTGCAGGCGGCAGGGCTTTCTTCGGAAAACAATGATGATATCGCGCTCGGCTCCAACGTGACCATCAATGGTGATGCGCGTTCAAACGATGATATCGAACGCATCACGGGGGCGTCGAATGTAGCTATCAATGGTAGCGCCACAACCACAGATCAAGTTGATGATGGCATAAATGTTTCTAAAAGTGTTTTGGAAAATACAGGTACTACCAATTTGCCTGACGTTATGGTTGGCGAATGGAAATCGCGCGCAGCCGATGGTGGTATCATCGCCGGAACCTTTAACTTCCCGAACAATACGGTCGGTATTGAGATGGGTCCTACCGAGATTTTGGGTAACGTGACTTTTGGCAATTCAAATGAGCTTTTGGTAAAAGGTCCTGTCTATATCCACGGTAATCTTGATATTGGTTCTAACACTACTATCAAGCAAGACAACAGTTTTGGTAATCACCTCGTCGTGATTATAGTTGACGGCACGATAGATATCGGATCCAATGTATCGTTTAATGGTGCAGCTGCGGGTGGAGGATTCTTGCTCATCTCAACAAAAAGTGCAGTGGCAGGTGATGATGCAGCAATTGAGACGAGTTCAAGCAATTCTGATCTTGGTAATGTGATCTTATACGCATCAAATGGCGACATCCATGTGCGCGCAAATCGTACTATCTTGGCGGCATTTGCAGCACACGGCTCAGGCGACGATACTGACGCGAACGCAGCAGTACGCCTCGACGCTAATGTAACAGTGAACTACAGACAACTGCCAGCCGAGATCTCATGTGGTCCACGCCAACCATTTGAGACAACTTCGCATATTTTGATAAATGAGTTCATGCCCAATCCCGAAGGGTCTGATCAAGGTACGGCTGGTGCACCACTCGATGGCGAGTGGGTAGAGC
>JGI24126J20157_1000223_pt1 | contig 25689 bp, 17 predicted proteins | sample SubbioR12Aug_8Ca_FD_20157 | JGI IMG/M metagenome (IMG submission 20157)
ATAAAAGAAATTCCCCCCGCACACACCTGCCACTCTGACGGAATACCGGAGAGCAAGGGCCCCGGCGTCAAGACTTGCGCAGCAACCCGCAGGGCTTGGTCTTGAAGCTGGGTGCTCTCTGGTTGGCTATTCGCCGGGCAGAATTGAAGGGGGGCTACCCTAACTGGAATTTCCCTAGAGTGTGTTTCCGTTCCATTGCTACTTAGATCGAAAACTAACTGCGTCGTTTCCAGATCTCCTGAGTCCGAATTCGAACAAAGCAGATTTTCTGAATTCTCTTTTTTTTCAAAACCGACTTCCGGAACTACCGAACCCGAAGAAACCCCCCATACCCCCCGGTTATAAACGCTGGGCCAGAAAGCCAAGAGATCTGAATGCTTGACAACCGTGCGCCGATTGCAGCCAGCCCTCCTGGCAACCTCAGACTTAGTTAACACCACACCTTCTGTCACTAGTTCTTGAATGGCCTTCTTAATTCGGCTTCTTGCATCCTCAAGCCGTGCATTGTTGGCCTCGGCCATCCTGTCTATTTCAAACAGCTGGCCGGTCTTGTTATAGACCTCTATCAGCCTCTTAATGACGCGATCTGTCATTGGATAGGGTTTTCTAGCCTGGTAGTTTTTTCCTCGCCTCCAGAAGACCGTGCGCCATATATGCGCCTCGATTTCTCCCCAGTGGCCTCTATTGATGTGATTGCAAAATCCGTTGTGTTTCTTTTTTAGCCAGGCCTCAATTAGCCGCGCCCTGGTCTCGTCATTTCTTCTGCCTGGATATGCTGGAACATTCTCTGAAACGTCGCCATACCAAAGGTAATGACCGACAGCCATGACCGCATCGTGTCTTTGATTCTTGCCTGTTAGCCCCAAAAGCCAGTAATCACGCCCGTTTTTCCAAACCTCTTCAATCTTTCCTCTTTTGAAAAGTTCTTCCAAACCCTCAAGCGATATGACTTTTTCATGCTCCTGGACGCCGGCGCCGGCAAGGCTGCCGGCGGAGTCAATTTGGCTGCCTATCAGCCTTTTGGCTTCCTGCCAGTTTCTGGCATTCACTTCAAAATCTTGAAGGAATGAGGCTAGCGCCTCGTCTTCTCTAATTTCTTCTCTTCTAACTTTTATACTTCCGTCCGGATTGAGCCAGGCAAAGCCTTTCTGAAGCGGCAGCCTCAAGGCATTACCGCTTGGGAAAATCTCGAGCTGTCCACCGACGATTTTGTATCCCAGGCACTTGAGCCAGGTCTTTAAAGTCTGCTCTACTTCGTCAGTTTCGGCCCATTCTTCAAACGGCAAGTACAAGTGCCAGCCGCCTGAATCGCTGCTTCTATACGGAATTACGTATAGACCGACTGCAGCTAAAAGCGCCTGCAGTTTTTGAAGCTCGGCCGCATTTTGATATCTGCTGTCTATATCGATATCCAGGACCGCGAACTTAGTTCGGTGAGAAGAAAAGCACCCACGAAACAGTCCCCGGCCGGTATCTGACACCACACCCATGATCAGGCAGTCAAGAAGCGGTCCTTTCTCTGTCTTCCAGCGTTCTCCGCTGTAGGTTCTCCAAATGAATGCATCACGGCGTGGGAACAGCGACAAGAAAGCTTGTCGCTGAAATTGAGTTGCTTGGCCGCAGACGGCGGCTGATTGAAATGCTGTAGCTCCGGTCACTGTCTGCCTTGAAGCGTTTAAAAACGCGTGCTTGACTGTGCCAGATCTGTCCGTTATTCTTATCGCATCGGGCAAACCTTGGAAGAAAGCCCTCTACAATCTGAACGGATAAATCCGGTCTCTAATAAATCCGAAAGCATCGCCCCTGGCGGTGTTTTTTGTTTGTAAGGTCTTTTTCCTTGTGCCCCAAATGTGGTGGCAAAAATAACTATTCAGTGAAAGATGTTACGCCTGATCGAATTTCCGATCAATTGAGCCCATCAGGCTTACAAGGCATAGCAAAGTTATATCCAGAAGACATAAGCGCCTTTACAGGTGGTGGCACTTGGTCTCATAATTCGATTGTCTTTCTAGAAAGAGGCGCTTTGCGTGGAACCTGCAAAAGAGATCAAAACAGATTCACTTTCGGTAGAGGGGCTTGAGGAAGTTTTTGATCAGCCTAGCCATACTCTGCGCAGTGTGGATGATGAGGCTATGCGTACGGCTTCTACAGACCTTGATCAATGGACGATTTCCGAAGCAGCACAGCAGTTGAAGTTATCCACCGGAACGATACGTCGGCGCCTTCAAAACGGAAGACTAAAAGGCTTCAAAGTAGAAGGTTTAAATGGTCCAGAGTGGCGAATAATTCCACCCGGCAGTATTGTAGAAGCCGTGATCGAAAACACCGACAACCCTATCGAGACCCTCACCAGCCAAGTCGATCACGGTAGCCACACCCAGATCAAAAACATTGATCAGCCTGTGCAAGCGGTTCCCAATTACCCTGGTCACACCGTGATCAACGAACATTTAGTAGTAATCAAGGAAATGCAAAGCAAACTTGAGGCTTTAACCTATCGAAATGGCTATCTGGAAGCACAATTGGAGAACCACCAGGAAACTATCAAACTGCTGACAGATAGCCAGCATAAGCGTGGAAGGTGGTTGAATTTCTGGTCATGGTTCACTGGCCGCTAGACTTTTTACTTGGTTCAGACTATGAAGAAGACCGATCCAGTCGTTGACGCGTTGATAGATAACCTTTTCGCGGCAATGGTTTCACGAGCACCTCGACGGCCCTCCGTGCCCGTTCAGATAGTGCCTGATTGCGAGCGCACTATATTGCAGTTCGCAAAAATGCGCCGACGTTGGAAAAAGCGCGAGCCGATTCCCGGCGATACAAATGCTTTTGCCGAAATCCTAAAGCAGCATGGTGTTTACGTTTTCACTGTCGGGCCGAGTCATGTTGAATGCCAGGCTGCTCAAGGAAAAATTGCCAGAGCCCTTGGAAGTTGAGTGTCCGATAACCGGGAATATGTTTCATGCAAATCCGTAAATCGGTACCCTGCCTGGTTTTCCGGCTCGCGGTTGTAAGTAAGGGTTAGATTTTTCATGAGGCAACAGGATCAGTTGCTGCCTATGCAGGGACACCACCAGCCCCACACGTAATGGACCTGAAGCAGCAGTGAGATTATTGAACTTCCAGAAAAGATTGCTAGAGTTGGAATAAGCTCTTTTTTCTTAGAAATGTAAATATAGAGCCCTTGCAGGATTAATACTACCGGGAGTAGTATCAAACAGGCGTACAAAAAAAGAGTTTCGCGACTGTATCCCAAACCTGGATCTGTATGTAGCAAAAAGACGTTCGCACCAAGGAGGATGAAAGGCAAAGCCAGTGCCCAGAGGATGTGATTCGATTTGCCCATTATCTTTCACCCGTAGATTGTTAGGGAGAAGATAGGATTTTTTTGCGCTATTTTCAATGCGGAAATTACGTGCTGTAAAAGAGGGGAAGGAGAACAAAAAACTCCTTCCCCTCGATAGATTCAGATCGAGTCAGGGATCAACGTAAAGGTTACTGCTGCATGAAATCTGCGGCAGTAACTCGGGGGCAATTGTTCGCCTGCTGAACCGTTGTCGGAAGTGGCTGCAAAAAGTCGTAGTAATACGTCATAGCTAGCCGGGAACAGCGGAGAGTACCCTGGATTCTGTCGAAGAAAGGTGTTGTCTTCGGACTTGTTTGAAGCCCTGTCTTCACTGCAAACTGCTGCGCCCAGACCTCCTGATAATGGCTATTGGGCGGATTCACAAAATATGGTGACTGCTCCTTGTAGATCTGGGAATTGCTCTTGCTGGCAAAAGCTGGAAGAACGATAGTTCCATTACAGACAACGCTGTTTTGAATAGTCGGGAACCCAAGATCCCTCTCTAACTCGCTCGGGGCTTGAGTATCGAAGAGACCACATTTGTTAGGTGCGCCATGGGTCTGGTCTCCCAGATCGACATACACCATGTCGGATCTTTCTAAAGGCCCATTGTTCACCTGGTCAATGCCAGGCCGCGTGCCAACCATTTTTTTGTATGCTCGACTAGAGGAGGGACCGAATGCCAACCCCTGACTCTTGCCGATTCCGAAATCAAAAGCGTGACCAGTCTCGTGAAGAGTGACGTTCCGCAAGTTGGGATTAAGCACCGTAGCAGGGAGTGGCGGGTTGCCAGTGCCAGGATTGCTGTATGCGCAGGTGCTGTAAATCGCTACAAGAATAGGCTTCCCACCACCCTGAGAGAATCCAGTGTAACCACAGCGTGTGGAAGCAGCTCCAGCAGCCATAGGAGTGTACGCAGGATTAGCATTCATCCAAGCAATTGCTGCTGCCCGGTCAGCAAAAAATGCATACTGAACGTTCTGATTTTTCAGAGTATTCCACACGTTCGATGAGCCGTTCTTCAAACTCCTGACGGGAAGCCTGATTTGTTCAGCGGCCTGGTTAGTGGCGTTAAAGCACACAAAGTAGTGTCCGTCGTTCGGATACTCCTGATTAACACCAGGGTTGATCGCTCTGTAATCAGTACAGGTGGGAACCTGCGCCTGAGCCTGTTGTGGGAATGCGCCGAGAAAGCCGACGCCGAGAATCATCGCGCCAAGCGCGAGAAAAGTTCGTCTTAATTTCATATGTTTTCCTTTTGAAAGTGTTTGGTTTCACCATTTCGACCGGGCGAAAGCAGACGACACGAAACATAGACAGCGCTTGCTGCCGAATTAAGTGTCTGTTTCAGTGCTTGGGATGCTGGCTGAGCCTGGGTTTCTGCTTTTGTTGATCGGTCGAGAATAATGAACCTGGAACCTAACAAACTGACCGGCCGGAAATCCCGGAATGTAATCAGAGCTTTGCTTTCGTTACGTGCGGTTAATTGGAGATTCCTAATTAAGTTACGTTACCGACTGGCTGCAACCTGCCAGGGACTGACGCTTCCAAGCTTTTTGCAGGTGGCGGAACCCCGCCGTAGTATTTCCCGTTCACTAGCGAGGGTCACGCGATCATACTTTTCCCGCGTACTAGCCTCTAAAAAGCAAAAAGTTCTCCTAAGCCGGAAACGCTCACCAGTGGCGGATCGCATTTCCGGTCCAGTCGACACATTGACTTGACGATTTCATCGACAAAGGCAGGTTTCGTCAACCAAGAATGCATGAATTTGGCTTGGGTGGCGGAAAAGGCGCGCTGGCGCCCATCGTTTTGTTGACAGAATCATGCTTTTGTCAAGTTGTCATATGGCTTAGCGGAACTTTTTGGGTCTATGTGGCTAGTACGTGTTTCCGTGATTTCAAGAGGTGTGATAAAGAAGCTAGCGCAGGCATGTCCGGCCACATTCTTGTGCCCTATGCGGCCACACTGATTTCTGGTCCGAGTGTCCGGTACCGCATATTATGTTTCGACTGACATCATGCCACCATATACAGTGACAGAGCCCCGAAAGCTCGTCACCGGGACACTTTCAGGGCTCTGCCGATTCGTTTCTTGGAGCCCTCTGTTATATCACGCGATTGTCAGTTACTGTCAAACAATAATTTGGGGTAGCCTTCCACCGCCCATTTCGGCAATCCCAGCAGGCTGCCAAGCGGCTCATTAGTGGTTTTAGTTTTTATGTATCTGGTCGCCACAGGATGATCTCAAGCTGCTGAATTTAGTTCACTACTTTTCTTCCGCCCGCCCTATTTTTAAGCTTGTCGATGCGATCAGCTATTTCGTCAATGGCAGGATTGACCACCTCCAGCACGATTGGCGGCACATCTGCTGCCTTCAATTCCAAAATGAAGTGCTCTTTGTCAGCAAGCCAAATTTTATGACACTCATTAAGTTCATCGGTGAGACGCCGCAGACCTGGACGGTTCCTGTCATCGATCAGGGATTGATAGCCGCGCTCCAGAGTAGCAGCGTTCGTTAGCAGCGCCTCAAACACAGGCTTAAGCGAATCGTTCAGCTCCGGTAGATTCTGAAATTTTTCCGGTGGGTTTGCACGCGCTGCTTCAGCACCTTCTTCCATAAGGCGAGCGTATTCGTAAAATCCAGGGTAGTCCTGGCACAGAGTAGCCAGTTGCTGGTCGGTAGTGCCGGTCCAGATTCGTTGTAGATCGGGCATGTGACCGACCATGCGATGTATTAATTGGCTGCCTCTGACACCTTCATTCATAAGTTGCCGGGCCCGCTGGTTCATTGCGGCAGCCATTCTACGGAATTCTTGCATGCTCATCATTCCCTCCGGTCGTTCAGCAACCTCACCGCTCTCGTTAGGCTTTAGCCTGAAAGTGCGATGATAACCGACCTTCAGTTTTTTTGAATCAAGCTTATACTTTCAATATGAACGAACCCAATAAAAGCAGCGGGCTCAGATGGCTGATTCTGTCATTCGTCTTGCCTTGCCTTGTTGTCGGTTCCGCGGCCTCTGGCATTTGCATTTGGGATATGTGGGGAAGCTCTGAGCCTTCAGCAATTATCATCGGCGCTGCTCAGAGTTTTCTTTGGTTTGGCATTCCTTCCGGTATTGCTGGAATTCCGATTGGCTACGTTTTCAATCAGATTCGCACTCGTGGACTCTGGGGCTAATGCTGTTTTTCGATTTGTTCCAATTGTCCTAGAACATGGTCAAGATGGCGTTTTCCGTCACCTGGATTGTAAGACATGATCAGTGCTTTAGTTTGCATTCCTGATTTCCAAAGTGGAAATGCATGGTCGAAAAGCAGCCTGTTATCAAGGTCAAGAGTGTTTCTCTCTGGAGGATGTTTTATCCAACTAGCAAACACTTCCATCTTTTCGTTCAGATATGCCGATACAAGCAAAGTTGCTGCATATGGGGTTTCCGCAAGCCCTGGATAGTCTTTGGACTCACCGAAAACTTCAGGATGTTTGCCAACTAAGTGCATAATATTGTGCACTTTCATCTGAGCTGGCCCAATTGTTGGATCACCAGGGATGGCTCCAGTAGCCTTTATAGCAAAGTCAACACTAGCGTCTTTCAAAGTGTTGTAAAAAACGGATTCATTTCTGATTAGGGCTGAAACCAGTTTTTCACCCATCCCTGGATGGTCGAGATTGAATTTAGCGAAGCTGCCGAAGTGTTGTCTTGCTGTCCTAAAGGCTGTTTCATCGACATATTGCTCTGGATTTTCCCGGTGCGGGGAACCTATGTTCTCTGGCTTCCAGGCTAAGTGAGCACCTTTCGATGAAATTTCAGTTCCGTCACCCATATCAATCAGCAGCGGATTGCTGTCTGCATAAGCCTTCATGTCCCCAAAGGTGCTGAATTTACTGGTTCTCTGCGCGTCAGCTTCAGCCACCTGGTCGCTAGTGACGGCGCGATCCTTGCCCAAGTTGTCTGGCTTCTTTATCGCCGTGTCCGCCTTCTGTTCTGCCTGGTCGGCTGGTTTTTGAATCTCTGCCATGTCCAGGGCCTCTGCTGTTTACTTTCCTCTAGTTTACTTTACGTCCGCCTTTATCCTTTACACCGAGCACCTGTGCGACTGTCTCTGTCTCTATTCTCTGCGCTTCTGTCTCTCTCAACACTTGCCTCTGTTCCGCTTCGCCCTGGCTCAAAACGTTGCCGGTCTGCATCACTGTGATGATGTCGTCTGCATACGTCGTCGCCAGAGTGGCATGGTATCGGGTTCCTACTACATTTCTCAAAACAGCCACCAGCAATTCCGCTGCCGCTTTCTGCGCATCCGAAAGATTTGTCTCCATCTCTTCAATGCGTTTCAGCAGTTCGCCGCTGCCTTCGGCCTTGCTTTCAATCTGCGCCAATGCTTGCTCTCTGACAAACTCCGCAAGCGTCATGCCCTTAACTTTTGCCATCTGTTTGAACTGCTCGATCTGCTCTAACGTCAGCCTTATTGTCACTGTCCCTGTTTTCATTGCCTACCACCGCCCCCATGGATCGCGCTTAAATGGGTCGTCTCTGTCTCTCTCTTCTTGCCGCTCTTTCTCTTTTTTCCTCTCTTCTTCTTTCTTGCGCTTGTTCTCCTCAATTGCTTTCTCTACCTTCTCTCGGCTCTCTGCATCTCGTTCTTCAGCTGCCTTTAGTTCCCACGGCATCCTAATCTTGTCGCCTTTTCTGTCCTTCTCTTTTTCGTCCAAGCCTCGCTTAACTTCCTCCAGCCCTTGGCGCTGCTCTTTTGCATAGTCTCTGTTTCTGTCATCCAAGGGTATCGATCGAACAATTTCCGACGCGATCGCTGCCTCTGTCATGAACAACCCGATTATCGGATTCCGCATCATGTGCTCTTGCAATGGGTCTATGACTCTGCCGCCTTCGGCTGCTTTTAGATCTGCCGCCGTTTTGCTGCGCTCAAATTTCTTGTGCGTTGCCGCTATTTGCTTCTCCAGGGCGCCGCTCCATCGCTCCCGGTCTTTGTGTTCAATCCAGCCTCTGAGCTTCTGGTAGTCATCAAATGGCAGCCGCTCGCTGTTTTCTCTCAGCTCTTTAGCGAAGCCGGTGAGCTTCTCATAGCTGTCTTTCTTGCTGTACTTGGTGCCCTGGAAGTCGATTTCATGGCGTGGCTTCTCTTGTTTCGGCTCTTGCTTCGGCGGCTCTGGTTCTCGCCCTTCTTCCTTGTCCTTTATCCAACCCCTGAGCCTGCGGTAGTCTTCCTTGTTTATTCGCTCGTCTTGGTTGTCCCAAAGGTACTCATTCAAGTCCCTGAGTTCCTTGAGATTATTGGCTCTCGACCATTCCTTTCCGGCCGCCTCAATCGTGTCCTGGAAGTACGGCCGCTCTTTTTCTGCCTTCGGTTTGTCCGCTTCAAGCTCTTTCTGGTCCTGCTTTTCCTTCCATTCTTTGAAAGGCTCCAGTTGCTCTCTTATGATCTTCTGATGCATCCAGGGCAGCTCTAGCCCGTCTCTAATTCGCTCTGCCCTGGCTAGTTCTCGCTCCTTTGTCCTCTCGTCTTTTCGTTCTCTTTCTCTCTCGGCCCGTTCCTTTCTTGACCGCTCCAGCTCCTTCGGGTGCCACCTCTCTAGGTACCTGTCCCCTTGCTCAATCACTTTCTCTATTTCTTTCATCCCTATCTCTACTTCTGTCCCGTTGCGGTCTCTGCCCAAAACAACAACGTGTATGTGATGGTGATTCGTGTTGTCGTGCTGAACCGCAAACCACCGCAAATCACGCCCCATCTCTTGGCTTAGATTGGCCATTACTTCTCGGGTAAAGGCTTTTTTGTCCTGTGGGTTTATCTCCGGTGCCAACATCAATTTGTGCACCACTACCCGGCTGTCACCCAGCTCCTTGATCGCTTTGCGCATTTCCCTTGCATCAATTCCGTCATCCCTGTCATTGAACATCTCTCGCCCGCCCGGCTCTCTGTCCGGTCCCGGGCGATGCTGTATGTATTTGACGTGCGCCAGGGCCTTGCCGATGGCTACAACTTTGCCGCCGTGGCTTTTGCTCCTGCGCCCTTTGAAAAACCTGTGTATTACTATCAAGTCAATACTCCCAATAGGCCCTGTTCGTGCAGCCTGGGTACTCGCATTCCGCCTCACCCGGCTTGATCGGCATTCTTGGATCGATTGGCATTTGTGTTGCCGACTTCGGCGCGTGCTCCTTGCACCACAGCCTGTAACCCCTTGCCGTTCCAGGCGTTTCCACTATGTCCTTCTTCGGTCTCAGTGGCCGCCTCGTCCTTTTCTTTTTCTCTTCTGCGCTCATTGTGCTTTCACCACCCTCTTCATTGCCTCTACCAAGTCCCGTTCGTCCTTCTCTACTGCCTTGGCCATCTTTTGCTTTGCCGAGGTCACCGCTGTATCGAAAGCTTCTTTGCCTTCTTTTGTCTGGCTCATGCTCGTGTAGGTCAGCTCAAACAAAGTTGCCACTAACCGGCCTTGTCTCGCCAGCATGGCGCACACTCGGTTCGTCATCGCTTCTATCGACGTGGCGATCATCTTGTCTCTCGGTTCGTTCTTTATTTCGTCCCGGTGCGCCAGATACCACAGCACAGCCTCTCTCACTATCTCTGACTTCGTTACTCCGTCTTCTTTTGCCAGGTCGTCCACCCTCTTAAAGTCAGCACGGGACAGCTTTGTCTCTACTCTTGGCTTAAATTCGTACTTCTTGCTTTCTGCCATTTTTTCAGCCAGCTCCTATATGCTGATATATACTACTAGTAGTATATATCAGCCAGCAATTACCTGCCATTTCTGTTATTCAGCCAACGTGTACTCACCGAGCTGCTGAGCATCCCACGGATGCCAGCCAGCTCGTTCAACTTGCCTTACGGCTCCCATGATGCAAATGGGAGAGCGTTGCCTAAAAACGGCAACTGGCGGCTATATACAGCAATTTGGCTATGGGGATGTTTTGTGCACTACTTCCGGCTTATCCGGCAACTGATTCTGTGAATAGTCCACAGGATAAGGCTTTTAGCAGTTGCCATTTGTGCCCTTGTGGCATCGTTTAGAGAGCCACTTTTGCATAGAAGCACTGTTCATGAGGTGAGTATACATGGAGGTCCTCTAAGCCAGTGTGTAGACCATTTCCCCGAAAGCCTCACAGAGTAACTGAGTATATGGACTACACATTGAGAATCTTTGCTGCCGTTCGGCTTCTGAGAGCCTGCCAAATACCCTGAAACAGTCACAGAGCTATTGAGTACAAATGATAAGCTCAAATAAACTCTGCCAGGCGGTGTGGTTTCAAGAATGCCGCGTGTGCCTGGTTTCCGCTGTTCGCCAGATTCTGTGATATTCTGGATCAGCGAAAATTCATCTGCTAAGCCCGATGAATAGCCTGGTTTGCCTGTTGTCAAGAATCTATAATTGGTAGCGTCGGGGATTATCTTTTCGTTTTTGATTTTCGCCCCAAAGGGAACCAGGGCACCCATCCCAGAAGCTGCGCCCGCCTGCTCTTTGATACTACCAGCAGTGGCAACAGTATAGCAGGCTCCCGGGGCGGCGCTGTCCTCGGTTCGGGAAATAAAAGAAATTCCCCCCGCACACACCTGCCACTCTGACGGAATACCGGAGAGCAAGGGCCCCGGCGTCAAGACTTGCGCAGCAACCCGTAGGGCTCGGTCTTGATGCTGGGTGCTCTCTGGTTGGCTATTCGCCGGGCAGAATTGAAGGGGGGCTACCGTAGCGGAAATTTGCTTAGCGTATGTTTCCGTTTCATTGCTACTCCCACCCCAATCCACCTGCGCAGTCTCCAGATCCCCTAAGTCCGAATCCGAACAAAGCGAATTTTCTGATTTCTCTTTTTCTTCAAAACCAATTTCCAAGGCGGTAAGGATGTTGGTCAAATCGGCAACGGGCTCATTGCAACCACCCAAAGGCAAAGAAACCCCCCACACCCCCCGGCTATTAACGCCTGGCCAGCTTGTCAAAAGGTCAGAATGCTTGACAACTGTCGCCCGATTAGCTCCAGCCCTCCTGGCAACCTCAGACTTAGTTAACACCACGCCGTCTTTCTCAATCGCTGCTACGGCTAGGGCTATGCGGCACCGCGCATCCTCTTGCCGCTTGTTATTGGCCTCGGCCATCCTGTCTATTTCAAATAGCAGACCCGTCTTGTTATAGACCTCTAGGAGACGCTTCAAAAGGCGATCTGTTAGTGGGTAGGCTGAATATGCCTGATAGCCCTGTTGTCGCCTCCAGAACACAGCCCGCCAGATGTCGGCCTCAATTTCGGCCCACTTGCTTCTGTTGATGTGATTACAAAAGCCGTTGTGCTTCTTCCTGAGCCAAGCCTCAATCAGCCGCGCTCTTGTTTCGTTATGCCTTTGTCCAGGGTAGGCCGGGATATTCTCGGAAACGTCTCCATACCAGAGATAATGACCGACCGCTTGAATGGCATCATGTCTTTGGTTCTTTGCAGTTAGACCATGAAGCCAGTAATCACGCCCTTTGTCCCATTTGTCTTGGATCTTTCCTTTTCTGAACAGATCGTCAAAACCCGCAAGGGATATTACTTTTTCATGCTCCTGGACGCCGGCGCCGGCACGGCTGCCGGCGGACTGTATTTGGCTCTCAATCAGTGTTTTGGATTGCTGCCAACTTCTGGCATTTTCTTCAAAATCTTGAAGGAATGAGGCTAGCGCCTCGTCTTCTCTAATTTCTTCTCTCCTTACTTTTACACTGCCATTAGGAGCAAGCCAGGCAAAGCCTTTCTGAAGCGGCAGCCGCAAGGCGTTTCCGCTTGGGAAAATCTCGAGCTGTCCGGAGGCAATTTCATAGCCCAGACTCTTCAGCCACGTCTTCAGCGTCTGGTTGACTTCGTCACTTTCGGCCCATTCTTCAAACGGCAAATACAAATGCCAGCCGCCTGAGTCGCTGCTTCTATACGAAATTGCGTATAGACCTACTGCAGATAATTGCGCCTGCAGTTTTTGCAAATCGGCCGCATTGTGGTATTTGCTTTTCGCGTCAATATCCAAGACTGCATGCCGGGTCTTGTGCGACCAGTAGCAGCCCCGAAACAGTCCACGTCCATCGTCAGACACCACACCCAAGATCTGAGCGTCCAGGAGTGGTCCTGTAGCCTTCTGCCATCGCTCCTGGTCGTATGTCTTCCAGATAAAGGCATCACGGCGCGGAAACCACGACAAAAATTTCTGTCGTTGATCTAAAAAATCTAGCGCCCGCTCGGGCGCTCTCAAAGCAATTGAATTCAAGGCCTAACGGTCAATCCCTGAAAAAAGGACGCACTTGACCCTTGGAACCCAATCACTTATGATTCAACTGTCAGATCGAACATAAGTTTTCGGCCCCAGCCGCCCAAATCAGCCGCCAAGCTGATTTTTCGGCTTTTTAAGAACTTTTGCGCGGTCGCTTTTCTCCTTTTTTCGTGCCACTATTGAAAGTGGCACATCTGATTATCCATAGTTGATCCTACGACGGCAAAAGCCTGAATTCAAGCAGCCTGGTTGAATTTCGGGATATCCAAGAGATCGCCAATTGGATATATCACGCCTTTACAGGTGGTGGCACGAGGTCTCATAATGCCCATGTAATCGTACAAAGGGGCATTTCGTGTCTGAAGCAGCACATCAAACAAATGAGGATCTAATTTCAATTGATGGATTGGAACCATTGTTTGAAGCAACGGAACAAGGTTCCGAGACGGAGAACCAAGCAATAGAACCTGGTTCGGAACCAGTCTCAGGATTAGCTAGGGAAATTGTCTCTACCGACGAAGCAGCTAAGAGGTTGGGAATATCTTCAAGGGCCGTTATCAAAAGACTTCAAGCAGGCTCTCTACAAGGGTTTAGGGACACAACAAAAACCCGTTCAGAATGGCGAATTTACTGGAAAGAACCAAGTTCGGAACCAGCGATCAAAAGCAAACACAACCAAACGGAACCAGAAGGAACCGGTACGGAAGAAAGAACAGTCTCCAAAGAACCAGTTGGAACCGGTTCCGATTCTTATCTCATCGAGTTAAACAAGAAGTTGCTGGAGCAGGTTCAAGCCCTCACCTATAGAAACGGCTATTTGCAATCACAGTTGGTCGAACGAGAGCAGGATATTGCCGAGCAAGGTGAGAGAATCAAACTCTTGACGGACAGCCAGCATAAGCGGGGCTGGTGGGCTAGGTTTAGCTCCTGGTTCGTGACCGGCAGATAACCGGCTTTTTTACTAAAAGCAGATAAGTATTGTGATCGTGTTATTGCTTTGAAATTTCCCGGACTGGTTAATCATCCATTGTTCCAATCCTTGTTGATTTTAGGTTTGGTCAGGTTGTGCTTTGGTGGCATTATTCAAGGTTATTTCTTAGCAGATGACATCTCACAAGTTAACTACATAAGCAACATAGTTAACGGACATTGGGAAACTCTTGCTCATAACTTTACTGGCAATTTCCTTGATATTCCTAGCTCATCCCTCTATCGACCTCTAATTGTCGTAAGCATGGTTTCTGATTTCTTACTTTGGAAAACAGCTGCCACTGGATGGTTTATTACCAATCTGCTTTTTTACACGGCAGATGCTTTCCTTGTTGTGCTATTGGCTAAGGCATTTGAAAGTTCATCATCGAGTGGAAGATTTACCCTTGTTTGCACCGCAATGTTTGTCGTATATCCGCTCCATGGTGAGCCTGTCTGCTGGCTAGCCGGAAGGAGTGACTTAATTTGTACTTTTTGGTTTTTATTTTCTCTTTTGACTGCAATTAAAGCGATTAGGTTGAAATCGAGAACCAGTCAGATAGTCTCACTCATTGCTTTCATTCTTGCCTTGCTGTCCAAAGAAATGAGCGTTGTGCTGCCTGGTGTCATCGTTCTTTATGCATGCCTCTTTTGTGAAAATGGTGACCAGAAATTAGCTAAAAGGCTGCTTCATGCCGCAAAAGTGAGTCTTCCATATTGGGTTCTACTCATACTCTACTTTGTGTTACGAGTGCAATTTCTTGGGACGTTGACCGGTGGATATACAGACGCTGTAGGGCTTACGATGCAGAGTACATTAGCCGCCAGATTAGTTGATTGGAAAAACATTTATCGCATTTTCTTTCCATTTCGGGAAAATTTCTATCTCTATCCCGTAGGCATATGTCTTTCGGTAATCTGCTATAGCCTCGCGCTCTTTTCTGTACAATCTGCGAAAGTAGAAAAGCTCACAATATTCTTGTTGTGCTGGCTCCTTCTAAGCTTGCTCCCGATAGTTCCAATGTGGGGACTGGGAGCCAACTTGGAAGCCAGCCGAATTTATTTTCTTGCGTCAATTCCTTTCCTGATGCTGATTGCTAACTTAATGACGAGCATTCCAAAACGGCTTGTTTGCGCCTTTTGCTCAATTACTTTGATCTTCGTTTGGGCTACTTCTTCCAGCGATATTTGCCATGAATGGACCGCCGCAGGAAAAATAGTGAAAAATATTGGGAACACAGCAATTCAGTTATGCAATTCACGCCCAGGCAGATTTGCGATTTTACCGTTGCCCAAGGAAAAGAATGGAACACTTTTGGTAACAAACGGTGGGATGTTTTTAAGACTGCTGCAACCTCCCTATCAGGAAAAATCATATGCAGGCAGATTCATCGTGTTCGACCGCATTTTCACTGAGCCGGATCAGGTAATAAATGCCAGCAGACTTAAGAAAGTACTGTCAGAAAACGATGTGACAGGCCCTTACATTTGGAAAAACAATGGCTTTGATCTAATTCCTCTCAGTAAGCAATGTCCTGCTGATCTCTCAACGCCTTCTCTTGAGATTGCAGTTAAATCAAGCAACAACAAACTGCTAAAAGGCGTTTCTGGCAATGAAGTTATCGTGATAACTAATGATCCAGAACTCCAATACCTAGAAATTTCAAAACTCTCAATTAATCCATTGCAGGCTGATTTTTTGCAGTTTGATATTGAGTCTGTAGGCGATCAGAAATTTCATTATGCTTATGCATCATGGGGACTTCCTGAATTTTCGTCAGTCCCAACAGATAATGGGATTTCGTCAGGGCTTTACGTTAAAACGAGACCAGTTCAAACAGTAACGATTCCGCTATCGCATCAATGGAAATGGTTTGCAACGCCGAGACTTTCCAACATTCGAATAGCGCTCCCATCAGAGAAAAATGCCAAGCTCAGTAAAATCCGCTTTGTTCGAGCGGAAGAGGTAGCGCCGCAGTTAACTTTTAAAGGCACAGAATACGGCCCGCGTGGAATTTGTTATTTAAACGATGGCCAGGCATCAATTTCAGTCAATGGCTGCTCATTGAAAGACGCAAAACACTTTTTACTTCAACGATCTAAAACGAACTACTTTTTTGACAGCTTTACGAGTGACAGACAAACAGAAGCCGTCGGCAAATCAATAATTCTAAAGTCCGCTAAATCAGTCGTCACAATAAACTCCAAGGATCTACGTGAAAGAGGCTACTATCAATTTCGCTGTCGAGCGTTGGATGCGTCTGCGTGTCCATTAGGTGCCTGGAGTGATTCTTTGACTTTCTACGTACCCTAGTTGTAGCGGCTTCTTCAACGTACAACTCTTACATTTGCAACCTCCTGCCGACTTTCAACGGCGCACCGTAACCAGGCGTTATGTATTATGGAAGCTTCTAGCTCTGAAAAGGCAGTAGTGAAAAGTAAGAAAGACTGGTTAGAAACTTTCCTCCCTTGGTTCTGTGCGACCTCATTCTTACTGGGCCTCAGCATGTTGTGGTGGCTGATTGATGTCGATTTGACGAAGCCAGCTCTAGCTCAGCGCACGGATTTTTTGAATGCTTTTTACGTTGCTGGTGTCATTGCAGCAAGGGGTTCTTTTCACGAACTCTATCCACCATTAGGTGCAGATAGTCAGGTCGGTTTCGAGTTCTCAAGAGTGGCGCACTCGCTTTTGCCATATTTGCCAGCGTCCTCGCAACCTTGCTGGCAATATCCTCCTATTGATGCTCAATTCCTCTCGCTGTTCGCTGGACTTCCTAGCTCAACAGCGCTTTTAACTTGGCAATTTCTAAGTGTCAGTGCCATAGCAGCTGCTGTTCTTTTTGTTAGTCATATTTCAAAAATTCATTGGACCGTTGTTTCAAGCCTATTCATTATCTTTCTTCCCTTTTTTCAAACACTGAAATTTGGCCAACAAGGCATTGTTCTTGGTCTTTTACCGCTCTGTGCGGCTCTTTATTTACTTTGCGAACGTAGGCCTTTCACAGCGGGTTTAGTAGCATCCCTGACCTTTCTTACGTTGAAATTCTTGATAATAGCTGGAGTGATAAGCGTTGCTTTGCTGCCTACACAGCGCCGAATGTTTTTGGGACTATTGGTCGGCTGTTTCATATTAGCTGGCTTTATGCTTGCGACTGTGCCGTTTTTGACTTGCTTACAGTGGCTGCACAATATTCATCTATCGGAAAAGTATTTTTTTGAGCCACACTTCTATCACAATTTGAGCCTATATATTTCCCTCCCGGCTCTTTTGATATTGCACTTCCCAATTGAATTTCGGGTCTTCGGCAAAATATTTTTCTATATATTGGCCACAGTAATTTTTGCATTAACATTGTTCATTGAATGGCGTGTAGCAAGCTCAGAATTTCCTTTTGAGCAGAAACTTCGGACGGTCTTTGCATTGAGCTTTTACATGATGCCGATGATATTGCCGCATTTGCTCTACTATGATCTCGCAGGCATAATGGTCGCCAATATTCTTCTTTGGAATGTCTCTGCACCATTAGCCATTTCGCAAAAATTGCGTGCCATAGCAATTACTTCTACAGTTGTTATTGATGTTTACTTCATAAGTTTCGCCATTCTAAATACGACAACATTTCACCCATTGATGTTTGCATTGATTTTGAGCGTGATTTTTTGTCAATTATTGTTTGCAATCCACAAAATCGCAAAAAAATAAACAGACCGGTCTATTATTAAAATCGTAAAAAAACACTTGATTCGAGGCGCTTTCAGTGTGGCTTCTACGCATTCAGTATTGATAGTAATGTGATTTTTCGGGCAGATCATTTTATGCGGACTAAAAGGCAGACTTCGAATGATTACCAAACTAGACAAGATCTGTGTTCTTACAACGATTCTCTTTTGTATTGGGGGACCTAGTTGCTTTGCTCAAATCATTGATTTATCGCCTGAATATGGAGATCTCCCATTTGATGATAAAGAAAGGGAAGCGATATTTCCAGAGGCGGTCTCAGCGGACAAGACTCCACTTGGCAGAGTGAAACGTTTAAGTAAGGCAATTTCACAGTTTCCCGGCAATCCTACATTGCTGGAAAAACGCGCAATTGGATATGCCGACGCTGGCGATTATAGAAATGCTTTGGCCGATATCAATAATGCTTTGAAGAATGATGGAAGAGATTCCTACTATTGGACCAGGGCACAAATCAAAGCACTCAACAAAGAATATGATGCCGCGATCAAAGACTGTGAATTTGCAAAGAAAATCTCTGCTACCCCCTACATTTCAGATTGGCTAATGTCCAAGTTCTATAGTTCCATGGGCTTGAAAGAAAAATCGAAAGCTTCCGCGAAAGATAGTTTGAACCGTATGTATCTCAGGGGAACGGTAAATACGTCGAGTTCCGAATACAGAGAATCAATGCAATCACTTGGAATTACAGAATTCAAGCCAGAGCAAAGCAAGTCCCAAAAAGAGGAAGTCTTAAGTGCTCTATCTGGCATCGCCGACCTAGATGCTGCACCTAATAAAGAAGAACTACTCCACATTCTCGGAGTTAACGATAACGATGTTAAACGGCTTCATGCACAAAGCGAGCCGTTTTACGTCATTTGTGGAAAGGAAAAAACCCCATGGATGAATTTTTCAAATCAATTTGTAGGAAAGGAACCAAATCCTTCATGCCATTTGGATTTAACAGTGGATCCAGCCGTGTGTAGCATAAACAGCTCTGAGTTAAAGTCCCACTTTGAAGACCTACATAAAGTTGAAGGCGAAGGACCGGAATTAGTCTTTCGTACGAAAGGAAAAAAATGCGATATCGCTTTTCTCCATTATCCGAAGGGGTTTCAATCTTTAGTATCAATACAGTTTGACTGGAAATGATGGCTTGCACAGAAATCGTGTGCAAGCCACCAAAGCTAGAAGGTTAACTTATCGAAGAATGTTCGGAGCAACGCCTACACAAGCATTCGGATAGCTGCTTTGCGCTGGAGCCACGCCATGGGTCCACATGTAATTCATGGCATAATTGGTACACAGAGCATTTGCATGGAAAAGATACTTGTTTGTAATCGGCAGCATGTCCGGCGATCCTGAACCGCCAGTGATCTTAACGACCATTTCAGCCCACCATTCTTCATAAACTGGTGATCCAGCACCAGTAATGAAATAGGGCAGTTTCAAGTTCGCAATTTGGGTCGGCGTCTTGCCTGGATAATTCAGAACGGCACTAGCTCCGCCGCCAGTACAAACTGGAGTTGCATTATCGGCTCCTAGATTTAGTTCTAGTGTGGAAGATCCGACATTACCAAACACACCACAGATATATGTCTTCTTCAAAGCGGGAGTCGACGCGGCAGTATAGTCATCGTCGAATCTCGTCTTATCTTCATCGACGAGAAGCAAAAAGCCTGTACTGCGAGCTGGTCCGGAAGTTCCGTTGATTTTACCTAAAGCTGCACTCCATGCGTGACCAGCCTCATGTTTTGCAACTTCCTTGACGTTGGCATTACTCTGATCCCCGCCAGTGTATGCGCAGGAGTCAAAAACGGACGATACGATTGTTCCAAGTTGCGAATGTGTATTTCCGCAGCGAGCAGTGGTGCTCTGAAATGGACTGCCGTATTTTGCGCCCATATAGGAATTATGTTGAGTCCGATTCTTGAAGAAATAAAAGCTAGTACCTGCGGTTTTTAATTTATCTCGGGCACCATCTAAGCCATTTGGCGCATTATAAAAACCATTGATCGTTTGATAATAGCCTTGCATCCGGGTAGTCTGTGCTCCTGTCGGACTGCTAATACACATAAAAAAATGTGTTCCATCAGATGGATACACACCGTTGTTCTGAGGTGTACAGGTAATTCCACCAAATGAGTCTGCTTTTGCTTGCTGGGGGAATGCGCCGAAGAGGCCGACGCCGAGAATCATCGTGCCAAGAGCGAGAAAACTTTGTCTTAATTTCATTCGTTCTTTCCTTTTGAAAGTGGATGGATTCACCATTTCGACCGGGCGAAAGCAGACGACACGAAACATAGACAGCGCTTGCTGCTGGATTTCGAGTCTGTTTCAGTGCTTGGGATGCTGGCTGAGCCTGGGTATCTGCTTCTGTTGAATGGTTTAATTTGGTGAATCTGGAACCTAACAAACCGACAGCTCGGAAATCCCAAAATGTAATCAGAGCTACCTCTTCGTTACTTGAGATTGATTGGAATCGGCTAATGTCAATCGAGACGAATTTGCGATAGCGGTCGCAGGATTAGCATTCCGAGCCAATCTAAAGGAAAGTGGAAGAGCGGAATGAGGCTATTGCGGTTAGCGCATCATTCTTTTGTGTGATTTCAAGAGCACAATAAACCTACGCTAGCGAGACTTCCCCAGCCTGGTTCTCAAGCCTTTCAACCGGCCATGAAAACGCGCCGAGTGTCCGCTAATTTCTGTTATGTCTTATTGACATTCAAACAAGACAAAACCCCGAAAGCCTATCACCGGTATTCTTTCGGGGTCTTGTCGATTCGTTTCTTGGAGCCTTCGTTTATACCACGCCGTTGTCATTTACAGCCAAACCCATATTTGGGGCGGCTAAAAGCCCCGATTTCAGCCACTCTGAGACTGATAACAAAAGGCTATTATTTGATCTCACCCAACAAAAACCGCAAGCCAAGCTCCGCATCATCCATAGACAAAATTTTGTCTATCGTCTTTGTCCCAATTTGCTCTGCCAGAGAAAGAATAGACATCACCAGCAATTTCATGCGCCCGCATTCTTTGCTTAAGCGCTGAATCTCAAAATGCTCATCCATGGTCAGCGTTTCCTTTTTCCAGCGCTCCATTTGCTCAAGATAAATATCAATAAACTCAAGCTTTTCCGTGTGCACTTTCTTGATGCGCCTTATCATTTCATCGTCAAAAACGTGAGGCTTTTCTTTCCCTTCCTCCAGCAAAGACTCCTGCATCTCCGCATCGGCTACGCCTTCGTCAATCAAATGTGCAATTAATGGCAAGCTGCTCAGTGGATGCCATTGCACTTCTTGCTGCTCATTCTGGGTCTGCCTTTTGGTTTTCTTTTTCATGGCGTTGCACCGGCTGTCCAAACGACTGCAATTTTATGGCTTGGATTCCACCTGGCACCGCTCAAAGTTTCTCATCCTTGCCGAAGTCAACCAGCTTAGCAGAAGTTTTCGAATGGCCGAGGCCGGGCACCCTATACTCTGTACATGACTGAAGAGAAACCGAGCAAAAAGACCAAGTGGAGCCTTTGGCTCTCACTCTCATTTGCAGTTCCTTTTCTTGCTTTAGCTGGAATTCAGTCTCTCGTTTTGCCTGGCGAGTACCTGGAAATTGCCTCAATCTCAGGCATCGTGGCTTTTCCAATCCTAGCAGTCTGTGTTTTTTTCCTCAGTGCTGTCAGCCCAAGTAAATGGATTCTTCCGGGGTTTCTGTCTGGATTTCTCTTCGCAGGAGGAGCCATTGCCTCTCTAATTGCTGCCGAAGGCTTCGGTGTTCACAACCAGTCTTATGACCCTGACATTGGTCATCTGCTTTCCACCATTCCAGGACCGGTGACTATGTGTGGTCTGCCAGCAGGTTTGATATCACTTTGTCTCGCCTGGCTGATTCGCAAGTCTATTAAAGCTGGCTGGTGGACTCCAGGCGGACCACATCAATGATGGCTTTTTTCGGTTTCTAAATGTCTTAAAACGTTTGCTAAATGGTCTTTGTCTGCCGGATTAAAGGACTTAATTAAAGCCTTTGTTTCTTCTCCGGATTTCCACAATGGCAAACAATTGTCGTGTAAAAGTTTTTCGTCATGGGTAAGCTTTGTTTGGTCTGGTGCTGTTTTTGACCATCTGTCCAATTTTTCGATCCGGTCGTCCAGGTAAGCCCCAACCAACAAGGTGGAAACGTATGTGTCTGTGGCAAGCGGCACGGTTGCTTCTTTCGTGCCAAAAACGTTGGGATACTTGCCGGCCAAATACTCGATTGTTCCCAGCTTTATTTGTCCAGGGCCGATTGTCGGCGAATCCAAAGGAGCTGGCAGAGGATAGGCACCCAGCCTTCTCACAACAGCATCTTGCAATAGTCCGTCTTTACCAGCTTGATAGTAAGTCTGCTCATTCTTCATCAACGCAACAATTAAACCAGCTCCAGTTTCTTGATGCCTCTTAGAGTAATCAGAAAGCCGTGAAAAGCAGCTGCTTGCAAGTTTTGCAGCATTGCGATCAATCCATTTCTCAGGATCATCGCGATGTGGAAAGATGACTGATTCAATGCCCTTCTTTGCACTATTCAGCATTTCTTCCGGCTTCCAAGCCACTTGAGCGCCTTTTGATGAAACTTCCGTTCCATCGCCCATATCTATCAGCAGCGGGTTGCTGTCGGCATATGCTTTCATATCGCCAAAAGTGCTGAATTTGCTTGTTCTCTGCGCGTCGGCTTCTGCCACCTGGTCGCTAGTGACGGCGCGATCCTTGCCCAAGTTGTCCGGCTTCTTTATTGCCTCATCAGGCTTTTGCTCCACCTGGTCGGCTGTTTTTTGAATCTCTGCCACGTCCAGGGCCTCGGCTGTTTACTTTCCCTAGTTTACTTTACGCCCGCCTTTATCCTTTGCACCAAGCACCTGGGCAACTGTCTCTGTCTCTATTCTCAGCGCTTCTGTCTCTCTCAGCACTTGCCTCTGTTCCACTTCGCCCTGGCTCAAAACGTTGCCGGTCTGCATCACTGTAATGATGTCGTCCGCATACGTCGTCGCAAGACTGGCATGATAACGGGCTCCTACTGTATTTCTTAAAATCGCCACCAACAGATCCGCCACAACTTTCTGCGCTCCGGAGAGTTTTGTCTCCAGCTCTTCAATGCGGTTCAATACTTCGCCGCTGCCATCGGCCTTGCTTTCAATCTGCGCCAATGCCTGCTCTCTGACAAACTCCGCAAGCGTCATGCCCTTAACTTTTGCCATCTGTTTGAACTGCTCGATCTTCTCTTCCGGCAGTCTGATTGTCACTGTCCCTGTTTTCATGCTTACCACCGCCCCCATGGATCGCGCTTAAATGGGTCGTCTCTGTCCCTCTCTTCTTGCCGCTCTTTCTCTTTTTTCCTCTCTTCTTCTTTCTTGCGCTTGTTCTCTTCTATTGCTTTCTCTATCTTCTCTCGGCTCTCTGCGTCTCGTTCTTCAGCCGACTTGATTTCCCACGGCATCCTGATTTTATCTGCCTTCCTGTCCTTCTCTTTTTCGTCCAAGCCTCGCTTAGCTTCTTCCAGCCCTTGCCGCTGCTCTTTTGCATAATCTCTGTTTCTGTCATCCAAGGGTATCGATCGAACAATTTCTGACGCGATCGCTGCCTCGGTCATGAACAACCCGATTATGGGATTCCGCATCATGTGCTCTTGCAATGGGTCTATGACTCGTCCGCCTTCAGCTGCTTTTAGATCCGCCGCCGTTTTGCTGCGCTCAAATTTCTTGTGCGTTGCTGCGATTTGCTTCTCTAAGGCTCCGCTCCAGCGCTCTCGGTCTTTGTGTTCGATCCAGCCTCGGAGCTTCTGATAGTCATCAAACGGCAGCCGCTCACTGTTTTCTCTCAGCTCTTTAGCGAAGCCGATGAGCTTCTCATAGCTGTCTTTCTTGCTGTATTTCGTTCCTTGAAAGTCGATTTCATGGCGCGGCTTCTCTTGTTTTGGCTCTTGCTTCGACGGTTCAGGCTCTCGTCCTTCTTCTTTGTCCTTTATCCAACTTCTGAGCCTGCGGTAGTCTTCCCTGTTTATTCGCTCGTCTACGTTGTCCCAAAGGTGCTCGTTTAAGTCCCTGAGTTCCTTGAGATTATTGGCTCTCGACCATTCTTTTCCGGCTGCCTCTATCGTGTCCTGGAAGTACGGCCGCTCTTTTTCTTCTTTCGGTTTGGCCGCTTCAAACTCTTTCTGGTCCTGCTTTTCCTTCCATTCTTTGAAGGGCTCCAGCTGCTCTCTTACGATCTTCTGATGCATCCAGGGCAGCTCCAACCCGTCTCTGATTCGCTCTGCCTTGGCTAATTCCCGCTCCTTTGTCCTCTCTTCTCTTCGTTCTTTTTCTCTCTCAGCCCGTTCCTTTCTCGACCGCTCCAACTCCTTCGGGTGCCACCTTTCAAGGTATCTGTCTCCTTGCTCAATCACTTTCTCTATTTCCTTCATCCCTATCTCAACTTCTGTCCCATTGCGATCTCTGCCCAATACGACAACGTGTATGTGATGGTGATTGGTGTTGTTGTGCTCGACTGCAAACCACTGCAAATCCCGCCCCATCTCCTGGCTTAGGTTTGCCATTACTTCTCTCGTAAAAGCTTTTTTGTCCTGCGGGTTTATCTCCGGTGCCAACATCAATTTGTGCACCACTACCCGGCTGTCACCCAGTTCCTTGATCGCTTTGCGCATTTCTCTTGCGTCTAGTCCGTCTTCCCTGTCATTGAACATCTCACGCCCGCCCGGCTCTCTATCTGGTCCTGGGCGATGCTGGATGTATTTGACGTGCGCCAGGGCCTTGCCGATGGCTACTACTTTGCCGCCGTGGCTTTTGCTCCTGCGCCCTTTGAAAAACTTGTGTATTACTATCAAGTCAATACTCCCAATAGGCCCTGTTCGTGCAGCCTGGGTACTCGCATTCCGCCTCACCTGGCTTTATTGGCATTCTTGGATCGATTGGCATTTGCGTCGCCGACTTGGGCGCGTGTTCTTTGCACCACAACCTGTAACCCCTTACCGTACCCGGCGTGTCCACTATGTCCTTCTTCGGTCTCAGTGGCCGTCTCGCTCGTTTCTTTTTCTCTTCTGCGCTCATTGTGCTTTCACCACCCTCTTCATTGCCTCTACTAGATCCCGCTCGTCCTTCTCGACTGCCTTGGCCATCTTTTGCTTTGCCGAGGTCAGTGCTGCATCGAAAGCTTCTTTACCTTCCTTTGTCTGACTCATGCTCGTATAGGTCAGCTCAAACAACGTTGCCACTAACCGTCCTTGCCTTGCCAGCATGGCGCACACTCGGTTCGTCATCGCTTCTATAGACGTGGCGATCATCGTGTCCCTTGGCTCGTTCTTTATTTCGTCCCGGTGCGCCAGATACCACAAGACTGCATCTCTCACGATCTCCGACTTCGTTACTCCGTCTTCTTTAGCCAGGTCGTCCACCCGCTTAAAGTCAGGACGGGAGAGCTTTGTCTCTACTCTTGGCTTAAATTCGTACTTCTTCGCTTCTGCCATTTTTTCAGCCAGCTCCTATACACTGATATATACTACTAGTAGTATATATCAGCCAGCAAATATCTGCCACGTTGGCTGTATAGCCAACGTGTACTCACTGAGCTGCTGAGCATCCCACGGATGCCAGCCAGCTCTTTCAACTTGCCTTACGGCTCTCACGTTGCAAGGGAGAGATCGTTGCCTGAAAACGGCAACTGGCAGCTGAGTACAGCGATTTTGCTATTGACGTGTTTTGTGCCCTACTTTCGGCTTATTAGGCAACTAATTCTGTGTATAGCCTACAGAGTCTGCCTTTTAGCAGTTGCCATTTCTGCCGTTGTGACCTGTTTACAGAGCCACATTTTCATAGAAGCACTGTTCATGCGATGAGTATACATGGAGGTCCTCTAAGCCAATGTGTAGACCATTTCCCCGAAAGCCTCACAGAGCTACTGAGTATATGGACTACACATTGAGAATTTTTGCTGCCGCTCGGCTTCTGAGAGCTTGCTAAATACCCTGAAACGGTCACAGAGATACTGAGTACAGCACATAAGCGCAGACAAGCTATGCCAGGCAGTGAAGTCTCAAGAATGCCAGGCGTGCTTAGTTTCCGCTGTTCGCTGGATTCTGTGTTATTCTGGATCAGCGAAAATTCATCTGCTAAGCTCGATGAATAGCCTGTCCTGCCTGTTGTCAAGAATCTATAATTGGTAGCGTCGAGGATTATCTTTTCGAATTTTCTTTTCGTCCCAAAAGGAACCAGGGCGCCCATCCCAGAAGCTGCGCCCGTCTGCTCTTTGATACTACTAGCAGTGACAACAGTATAGCAGGGTAGCAGGGTAACGCTGTCCTGGGTCTGGAAAATAAAAGAAATTCCCCCCGCACACACCTGCCACTCTGACGGAATACCGGAGAGCAAGGGCCCCGGCGTCAAGACTTGCGCAGCAACC
>JGI24126J20157_1000250_pt1 | contig 23709 bp, 20 predicted proteins | sample SubbioR12Aug_8Ca_FD_20157 | JGI IMG/M metagenome (IMG submission 20157)
CCTCCACCCCCACCACCCGTAGGTCCACCACCGCCTCCGCCACCACCTCCGCCAAGTCTTGGCTGTAGCGGTGTGACTGTTTCAGCTGCAAATGTTTATGGTCCTACTGCTACGTATGATGTGATTATTTCAGGAGTTACCGGTGCCGCCGATGTACGAGTGCCACACTGGGCTGAGCTCAACGGACAAAATGATATTGGTGGATGGCCGTGGTCAGCGGCAACCAATCAAGGCGGTGGTACGTGGCGTTTTACCGTACAGCTCAATCATCACATGACTGGTACTCCCGAATATGGGCGCGTTATCAATCATGTATATCTCAACGGTTCTGATTATTTTTGTGGTGAGGCAATTGTGCAATGGGCAGCTTCTGCAGCACCATCGAACAATATCGTTGGTAGTCATGATGTCGCTGATTGTAATATGATCCAAGGTTGGTCATGTGATCAAGATGTTCCCTATTCAGGAAATACCGTCGAACTCTACATGGGCGGACCAAAAGGTACCGGAACCCTCATCGGCACCGGTGTCGCCAATCAAGCCCGTGAATCAGCGGTGGGTTCTGCCTGCAATGGTGATCCTGCTAATGTAAACCATGGGTTTAGTATCACAACTCCCAATGCCGCAAAAACAGGTAGTGCACAAAACATCTATGCCTACGCACTCAATATCGGAGGCGCGGGAGAAACCCTACTCTCTAGCTCACCACGATCGGTAAATTGTCCGGTGCCGCCGCCACCTCCACCACCCCCGTCCCCGCTAGCTAACAATGCTCAATGTGTAGCCTTTGGCGCACCGACAACTGTTGAAGCTGGTACTTCATTTTGGACGACTGTTGTGATGAAAAACACTGGCACAAAGACTTGGGCGCAATTAACCGATCATAAACTGGGTGCCAACGATTCTTCCTGGAGTCCATTGCTTGTGAATTTGCCAGTAAGTTCAGTACCAACCAATGCCAATGCTGAATTCGGATTTTCCGTGACGGCCCCTTCTGGTACCACGGGGCCTGGTACTTATCCAAATCATGGCTGGAAAATGCTCGAAGGAAGTGTGGGCTTTGGTGAAGCATGTATACAATCAATCACTGTTACCCCCACTCCTGCCATACCCTCTATCACCGATGCTTCATGTTCTACATCATGGGGTCCGGATATAGCAATAGGTGGCAATCCCGCTGTCGGGTGGAATCCGTCAATGGTGAGTCTGCCATTTGGCGATGAGCGTCTCGTGCTCGCCATGATGGGTTCCGACGGGTATGTGTACGTCGCAGAATGGGAAAATGCTCTTTTGAAGGATTGGTATAGGGTCAATAATGGCCAGACAAACGCCAGACCGAAGTTAGTTCGTGAAGGTAGCGATATCTGGCTCTATATCCGCGGTCTCGATAACTATATTCACAAGACGCGCTATGTGAGCGAGGGGGTATGGGAGTCCTGGATTCACACGAGTTTGGCGTGTAGTAGTCCGAGCTGTGCAAATATGGGCGGTTGGTGTAATGGTACGTGCGAGGTGGCAACCTCATGGGGCACGTGGCGCGCGAGCGTGGTGGCAACAGGATACGAAAAGCTTCAAAAATGCGCGCAGATTCTGATACCTCCTCCTCCACCACCGCCTCAGCCAATTTATTTTGATTTGCACGGTTATGGTTGGTCTCCCAATGTTGGTTGGCTCTCGATGAACTGCGAAGATCGTGGCGGTAGCGTTTGCGCTACTACCAATAACTATAAAGTGAAGGTTGATAGTAGTACCGGGTATCTTGTGGGTGATGCATGGTCATCTACGGTTGGTTGGGTAAAATTTAACCCTATTAATACTGATCGCGCGCCAGAGGCGCCCTATGCCCCAGCTCGTTTGGTTAACAATCAAATAACTGGTTGGGCGCGCGCATGCGGTGGTACTTACTACAAAGACTGCATCAGTGCCACACGCACTGATGGGTGGGATGGTTGGATAAAACTTTCACCCGAGACTTCAGAGCCACAAGATGCGTACGCGCATTACGGGCTTACGAAGGTTATCAGTGGTGGCGTTCAACGCATTGTAGGTTTTGCTTGGGGAGGTGGCGACATGTTTGGCTGGCTCAAATTCTGCGATCCTGACAGACCCGCGGGGCATGTGTTGTCATGCTTGAATACTGGCCAGCCGCCGGTCACGATTGATACGGAGCCACCGCAGATCTCAAATATTAAGGTAGACGATATAGATACTCCAACCACCCTGCCTATTGGTACTATTAACGCCGATTTATCTTTCGATACCAATATGAATGCTACCTGTCGCTTTTCAGATACAGCGGGTACTGCCTACGATGATATGACGAATACGTTTGACTCATCAGACGGTTTACGTCATACCTTTGATATTTCGGGGCTTGAAAACGGCGAGAGCTATACGTACTTTGTACGCTGTATTAACGAATTTGGTGATGTGAGTAGTGAGGAGACTATTAACTTTTCGATAGATGAGCCGCCACCACCTCCAAACTTTACTTATCGTCATACTCCATATTGGCCAAGTGAGGGTGTACATGATGCCCATAAAAACCCAGATATGGTGATGGGGAATTCAGATATTTCAAGTCCTGTCACCTTGAGATTTGAGGGAATAGAAGGATTGCAAAACGGGCAGGTGACTGTTGTTGTCGAGAGTCTGTTTGAAGATCGATTGCCATATAATAGCGAATCTGATTACGGAGATGGCAATGCTCGCAATGAAAATGAACTATCGCTCACAAAAATAACACCGGTTTTTGATGGTACCAATAGACTTTCCCGCCAAGTGAATATTGTAAATGGTGTCGGCCAAACCGTGTTCAAGGTGCGAAAGCGCAATATCGGTTCAGGACGTTACATTGTAAACTTGCGTTATAGTTTACCTGGTGTGGAAGATAAGACTGACGCCTTAGTATTTATCATCGGTAGAGATACGCCAGGATATATAGAGCTCTAAATTATGGACGACCAAATACCACAAAAAAATAAATCACTGCCAATGATTGCTGGTGTTGCGCTCGTAGCACTTGTCGCAAGTGGGCTCTATATATTGATGCAGGATACAGTTAAATTACCGCATCCTACACGTAGTCCTGATATTGCCGGTCTCATCGATCTTTGGGAGGTAAAAGATTCGAAGGTGTATATGAGTATAGCTTCTGGAGGCAAAAAGCTTGTGCGCCATACGATCACTCTTGAGCCATCGACAAAGTATATTTATCGCAAAGGAAGAAAGGAGGACACCGAGCGCCCTGAGTCATCAGGAGCTTTGACAGATATATCAGATGGCATCTATGTTAATATTTATCTCAAGCAAAATACCAACATCGCAGAAACTATCATTTATGCTGACTGGCCACTCTAACATAAACATGAAATCAATAGTCCGTAAGAAAATAATTGCCTTTGGATTTTTTTTGATATCTAGTTCAATGCTCGCCCTTACTGCCAATGCTGCTCCTTCGCTCAGCATTAGTGGTCAATCAGGTACTTTGCCACCACACTTTGTATGCGGTGACCGCATTGTCGCGAGTATAAGCGGTGGAGCGCCCAATGCGACAGTAGAATTGAGCTGGGATACGGCCCAACAGGCGCCCGTGGGTTGGACAAATTTTGGAACAACTAACGGCAGCGGTAGTTGGAGTTTTACAGGATCTAGCATTGATACGACATGGGCGGATAGTGGAAATAATGGGAGCTGGTTTAAAGCTCGCGTTGGTGGTGTTGAGTCAAATCAAGTGCATTTTCCAGTCAATTGTGGGAAGCTCTCTCTCGACAGATCATCATATACTTGTGGTCAGACTATTAATGTGTCAGGTAGGCTATTTCTGGTTGCTCAACAAGGTCGGTTCAGGTGGAGTAATGGTAATAATACATGGGAAGGAGTACCTCTATGGACCAGCGTTGGCGGCAATTTTTCAAGCTCCTATCCTCCAGGAGGTATCATTTCAACTCCAGATAATTATTGGCCGATTCGCACCAATTATTGGATCGAGGCTTTAAATAATAATGGTGATGTTGTCTCCGATAGGATTTCTTTTGGTGTGAATTGTCCTATAGCAGGCCCTCCACCTCCACCACCAGGCTGTCCCGGAGGTGCGTCAAAAACTTGTAGTGGTACACAACAAAACCAATTTCGTTGCACGACTGGACTTGGTAGAGAGCAGTGCAAAAGTACAACAGGGCAATGGTGCTGGGAATCTGCGCCGAGTTGTTCGGCGGGGCAAACATGCAGTGGTGGTTCGTGTACCAATACTCCACCACCTCCACCTCCTCCACCGAGTTGTAATCCACGTACCTTTCGGCAGCCGCCGAGCGGTTTCTACAATACTGCGGGTGCGAGCATAACCTCAATCGCACGCAATACTCCTTTTGATATTCTTTGTGACTATACAGTTGCTACCGATGACACGGGCATCATCCCCGTCACGGTAGGTGCGCCAAATTGTGGATGGATTGATTTTGTGGGAACTTCAGCTCGTTTTCGGTGCGATGGTGGTATCGCCACTGCAGGAACCTATACCTATGAATGTAAGATCGGTGGCAATACACCCCCTGCTACGGCAAACTCTTGTTACCAAGACAATCCTATCGGATCAATCACAGTCACAGGTGGCGGTACACCTCCACCTCCACCCGTAGGGCCACCGCCTCCTCCGCCACCTCCGCCGCCGCCGCCTCCTCCTCCTCCTCCATATATTCCTCCCACTTCAGGGTGTGATTTGAGTGATCGCGGCTGGATTCAAGGCGTGAAGTTTATCGAAGCCAATCCTCGAGATAGTGTTACAAATCCGCCGTCTGGATCTTTGGTCACATTGGTAGAGAATAAGGGGGGTAGTCCTTCTGTTACAAGAACAGATTCTGCTAATCCATATGGTTTTACCAATGTATATGTAGCACGGTCTGGACAGTCGTGTACTCATACGGTATCCGTAGCTGTACCTGTAGGATGGTCAGTTGGCTACACGCTTTGTTACGGCAATGCTAGTTGTCACAGTGGTACGCCTATAGCTGGTAATACTGCGCAAATTAGTATTCCTGCTGGTTTAGCGCAGAGCAACCAGTATGCTGATTTGTATTGGCATTTTACACCCCCTATTCAAGCAGGGCAGTCAGACTTGACGGTCACTAATCAATGGACCGATCCCGCAACTATTCTTTCGGGCAATGTAGTGGACTTTAGCGCTATTGTACGCAATCAAAGTATTGTGGCATCACCTGGTATTATCACTCAAACATCGTTCTGTCTTGACATAGGAAGCACTACTATTGGTACTTGTGATATCAATATCAATCGCAATACCAATAATCTTTCCCCCGGTACTTCAGAACAGGAGGATTGGACAGATGTATGGACTGCGATTGCTGGTACTCATACCTATCGTATTTGCGCGGATGCTGGTTCGGCTGTGACAGAATCAGATGAGACCAATAATTGTGTCACGAGTTCATTTACTGTGGGTACCTCGGGTCCTCCTCCACCGCCCCCACCCCCTCCGTGTACACACAACGTTTATCCGTCAAACCGTTTTCATGTTTGTTACTTTGATAACACGGCGGCGCCCGTGGGAGCAGATCCTGTACTACGCCAAGAGGATGAGCCGCTGATCGCTCCAACTGCTGCATCTCAAATCAGTGTGATGCCAGCAACTGATGCTGCTATCGATCATAATTGGGGTACGGGCGCGGTGGGTGGTACCAGTGAGCTCAACACGGTGTCAGGGGTATGGAGAGGCGAGATCAATTTTGCCCCCGGTATTTATACGTTTCATGTAGCATCTGATGATGGTGTGATCCTTGCTGTTGATGATACTGATGGAAAATTGAAGCGTATTATTGGCGCGTTCAATGATCAAAATGTTTCTGACCTTGTGAGTGATCCCATTACAATATCCGGCGGTCCTACGCGCGTCCGTCTTCGTTGGTATGAAAATGGCGGAGGTGCACGTATCAAACTTTGGTGGGATCATAGTCCTATCGTAGGTCCACCCCCACCGCCTCCCTGCGATACAGTAGGTTCTGCGTGTTGCGATGGTACTTGCGATGGCGATCTTGTGTGTAATCCAGGCACCAATATGTGTGAGAATCCTCCCGCTGACCTGCCCGAAGTCACGCTCATATCGCCGCCTAATCTGGGGCCAGACCCCGTAGATGGCGTTAAGGAATTTAGGGAATTTAATGGTGATATATATGGATTAATTCCAGTAAAACTTGAGTGGTCATTTGATGATCCTAGTTTAGGAGGGACGCAGTCGGCGTATCGTATTTATCTTGCGGATATCACGCCAGGCACTGATGCTGCGCTTGCATGCTTAGATGCAGATGGTGAGCCAAAGTATGATGATGAGTGCGCAGATGAGGTTTTTGATTTTACACACCGCGTCAAATCTACCGGTCCGCATAGCCATGCGCAAAGGAGCCCCACTCCTGACAACATGAGAGTTATTGACTCCACAGATTCTAGTCGAACGGTATATCTTCTTCCAGAGCATACATATGCGTGGTTTGTGCGCGGGCGCTCGACGGAAGATGATATGCTTGGTGAGCGCTGGTCTCCTCGCGATCCCGAATTTGCTCCTGTTGGAAAAAGTTGGCAGTTTACTACTGGCTCAGGTATTGACACTGACGGAAATATTAAGGTCAAGCGTATCGATCCAGGGGGACGCGCATTGCCCTCTGTGGCCCCGTTTAATTTCTCGACGAGTGGATGGGTGCAGGGTGAGCTTTCAACTTCTCAAAATCCTTCATCTTTTACACTTCCGGCGGGCGATGGCCATATTGTCTATGTTAATGATATTGATGGATTTACCGAGCGCGCTCGCGACTGCTCTTATGCGAGCAATACAGCTGAGTGTGGCGAGGGGTCTCTCGCTCTTATAGATTTTCAAAGTCCTGCAGATAGTATGATTTGTGATGGTTCGGAGTGTTTCCTTGAAAATGTATCCGTAGAAGAAGGCAAGGTGAGAAAAGTGGTGGTGATGTATATACCTGAGTGTTCTGATAGGCGTGATAATGATAATGATGGTGAGGAGGATCGTGAAGATGAGGGTTGTAAAGATGAGAACGGTGGTTATGATGAAAATGATACGGATGAGAGTGATGATCCTGTAGGTCCTGGTGGCGACTTTACGATTAGCCATACTCCGTTTAGAAGTGAAATTCCTCCGTATCAATCTGATATGCAGTTTGGCAGCTCTCCGATATCGACGGTTGTTTCAATTCGTGTAAGTAGCGTAGGGGGATTTGCTGGTACTGTAACACTCAATATTGGTGGAATGTCGCTCGATCATGTGCCAGTAGACAATCCCGAAGACGCAAATGGCGACGGTCTTCCTGATGTAATGGGCGATGGTAAGGCCGATAATACTTCATACCCAATCAATACGACGAGCAAAGTGACCCCAAGGCTCAATGGGACAAATCGTTTATCGTTACCAGTGACACTAGCAGCAGGTGAAACTAAAACGGTTCTTTTCCAGACAAGTAAATTTAATATCGGTCCAGGGCGTTATATGATAGAGGTGACGGGAACGGCTCGTATTGATGGTGTTGATAGAACAAAACCCGATCCCGTCTTACTTGTCGTGGGGAGAGGAACGTATGGTTATGTAGAACAGTAGCCAATGATCCTTGAATTCTATGGGCTTGAGTGTCCGCACTGCGAAGCTATGCATCCGCTCGTAGAAAAACTTCGCGGTGAGGGTGTCGCTGTCGAGTCATTCGAAGTCTGGCACCAAAAAGAAAATCTCGAAAAATTGCGTGCGCATGACAAGGGTCATTGTGGTGGTGTGCCATTTTTCATAAATCCTGATACTGGAAAGTGGATTTGCGGAGAGGCATCATACGAAGAGCTCAAAAACCTTACCTAGAAGCCACTTTTCCTTTGACCTGACTTTTGCACATGATACAATGCGCCTATGTACGATCTTGTTATTATTGGCGGTGGACCTGCGGGAGTAGCTGCAGGGGTCTACGCTGCTCGAAAAAAACTTTCCATCCTACTCATTGCCGAATCGTTCGGTGGACAATCTGAAGTATCGGCCGATATCCAAAACTGGATCGGCACCAAAAATATTTCTGGTTTTGATTTGGCTCAAAACCTCGAAGGTCATGTGCGTGCGCAAGAATCAGTCACGATTGTCTCTGGTGATCGTGCAAAACTTATCACCCAAGAGGCAGATAAAACATTTGCCATACTCACCGAAGGAGGCATCACTCACAAGGCAAAGGCGGTTGTTCTTGGGTCAGGCTCACGCAGACGCAAGCTTGGCATCCCCGGTGAGGAAGAATTCAACGGTAAAGGCGTTGCTTACTGTTCAACGTGTGATGCGCCACTTTTTGGCGGCAAAGATGTAGCAGTGGTAGGCGGTGGCAATGCAGGACTTGAGGCCGCGCTTGACTTAGTGCCCTATGCTAAAAAGATTTATCTTCTTGAATATGGCACCATGCTCAAAGGTGACACCGTCACGCAAGAAAAAGTACACAAGGCAGGGGTACAGGTGATTTTCAATGCGCAGACTGTCGCTATCCATGGTGATCGTGAGGGTAAGTTTGTAGCAGAACTTGAATATCAAGATAAAGTGTCTGGCGAAAAAAGGCGTTTGGCGGTCGGCGGCGTATTTGTCGAGATTGGCGCGGTACCCAATTCAGAAATGGTCAAGGATTTGGTCACGCTCAATAAATTTGGTGAGGTAGTGATTGATCATCGTACCGCGGCGACTTCGCGTGAAGGTATTTGGGCGGCGGGCGATGTGACCGATGCCGCTTATAAACAAAACAATATCTCGGCGGGGGATGCAGTCAAAGCAGCACTCTCGGCGCACGCATATGTTCAGCGTATTACGGAGACAAAATAAACCCATGCGTATCGCGATCAACGGTTTTGGTAGAATTGGGCGTCTTTTTTTGAGGCAGGCGTTCGGCAAGAAAAATATCGATATTGTGGCTATCAATGATTTGGGCGAGGTTGATAATCTTGCTTATCTCCTCACACACGATACGGTTTATGGCCGGTGGGATCACAAGGTCACAGCTGATACCACAAAAAAAACAATTACGATTGATGGTGTTACTCTACAGTTTGTCCAAGAACGTGAGATGGCAAAGCTGCCATGGAAAGCGCTTGGCGTTGATGTTGTCATCGAGGCGACGGGACTTTTTGAATCATTTGAAAAAGTGCGGCCACATCTAACAGCTGGTGCTAAGCGCGTAGTGATTACCGCACCTGCAAAAGATAACGATGGCGCCGATGCAAAAACGGTCTTAGGAGGTATCAACGAATCAGACCTCAAGGCGATTACTATTTCATCAAATGGGTCGTGCACGACCAATTCGGTTTCGCCCGTGATGGCGATTCTGTCTGAAAATCCCGGCATTGAACACGCCATGCTCTCAACGGTACATGCCTATACCGCTACCCAGCGTATTGTTGATGGCCCCGATGGCAAAGACTGGCGCAGGGGACGCGCAGCCGCGCAAAACACCGTACCTTCAACTACGGGTGCCGCGATTGCGGTGACACGCGTGGTACCGAGTCTCAAAGATAAATTTGATGGCATCGCGCTTCGTGTGCCGGTGCCCGCGGGTTCGGTATCCGATATCACTTTTGTAGCAAAGCGCGCGGTGACGGCTGACGAGATCAATGATATTTTGCGCAAGGCTGCGACAGAACCACGATGGGAAGGTATTTTGAAGGTGACCGATGATGAGCTTGTTTCCTCTGATATCATTGGCGAATCATACGGCGCTATTGTTGATACTAAATTTACCCGTGTTGTCGATGGTAAACTCGTCAAGGTGCTTTCGTGGTATGACAACGAGTGGGGCTATGTGCATACGCTCGTGCGCCACGTCGAGAGTATCGGTAAATCTCTATAGGATATGAAAATATATCTCGCTTCAGATCACGCGGGCTTCGAGTACAAAGAAGCCATCGCGCAAATGCTCATCGAAATGCATTGCGAGGTGGTTGATAAGCGCGCATTCGAAGAAGATCCATCAGATGATTATCCAGCCTTAGTACGTGCGGCCGCAGAACCGCTTTCTCGCGAAAAAGAATCCAGAGCGATCGTACTTGGCGGATCGGGTCAGGGCGAGGCGATGGTGGCAAATCGCATCGCAGGTGTGCGCGCGGCGGTCTACTACGGCGGGCCGACCGATATCATCAAGCTCTCGCGTGAGCATAATGATGCCAATGTCCTCTCGCTCGGCGCGCGCTTTCTCTCTATCGATGACGCAAAAGCCGCGGTAAAGCTTTGGTTAGATACAGAATTTTCAAGAGATGAGCGTCACGAGCGCCGTATCAAGGACATTGATAACAAAGAGGTATGATTGAGATTGTCCCCGCCATCAACGTGCGGACATTTGCCGAGGTGGTTGATCGTATTCGCACTGCCGAACAACATGCACACTGGGTGCATATCGATGTTGCCGACGGTTCATGGACGCCCCAGAGTGTATGGCATGAAGCAAAAAACTTGATCGGCTTTTCGTCGCCGGCTTCCATTGAGATTCATCTCATGACCACTGACCCTATAGCTAAATTGCCCGATTGGCTCAAGACCCCTATGGCGCGGCTTATCTTTCATATAGAAGCAGCCGAAGATCCACGCCGTATGATTCATATGCTGCGTGATGCAGGCATTGAGGCAGGTCTCGCCATTACGCCGCCTACCGCGCCTGATGTGTTGTTGCCATATACTGATGATGTGCAGCTCTTGCAGTTGCTGGCAGTCTCGCCAGGACCATCAGGACAAGGCTTTGATCAAAAAACGCTTGAAAAAATCGCCTTTTTGCGCGAGCGTGCCCCGCATCTGCCCATCGAGGTTGATGGTGGTATCAAAGAAGGTACGGCACGCGCGTGTGCTCATGCTGGCGCGAGTTTTCTCGTTGCAGGTTCAGCACTCTATGCGAGCCCCTTGCCTTTTGCTCAAGCTTTTGAAAGACTAAGAGGCGATGCTGCCTAATCTTCGTTCAAAAACGCTTTTTCGTGTTGGCGCGGCCGTCTTGGGCGGCGTGGTACTTGGTATGGTTGGTTTTGTGCTCGCGGACCATGTTGAGGGCGTACTTTTGGCGCGTGAACTTGCGGGTACTATCATCAACAGCGCTCTTGACCCACTCCGTACTCAAACAGGCGAAGAGTTTTTCTATCAGCCGCTCTCTGATCGTCGTCCGCGCCTACCAGAGACGGGCAAGGCGGTACACGCGGACCTTGCTGCTATGACGCTCACACTCTATGAAAATGGCACCAAAGTTACCGAAGTACCCATCATTTCCAAAGGCAAGCCTGGGTCATTTTGGGAGACACCTACTGGTGAGTATCGCGCGCTCACCAAAGAAGAAAATCATTTTTCATCGATAGGTCAGGTGTGGATGCCGTATAGCATCAGTTTTTTTGGGAACTTTTTTATCCACGGGTGGCCTACCTATCCTTCAGGCGCCGAGGTACCCCAAGGATTCTCCGGCGGTTGCATTCGTCTCAAGACAGAAGATTCAAAAATTGTCTACGATTTTGTGAGTCACCATACGCCGATTATCGTCACCGAAGACGCGCCGTCCGCAGTGGGCGAGCGTGGGTATATCGCGCTCCGCAATACGCGCCCGCCCGCGATATCAGCCGCTGCTTACTTGGTGGCTGATGTTGATAATAACTATGTGTTTCTCGAAAAAAATAGATCTGAGCGCCGCTCAATAGCGTCGATTACCAAGCTCATGACAGCAGTTGTCTCGCTCGAAGCTATCAACCAAGAACGAGAGATCACTATTGCTAAGAGCGATGTCGATATCCATGGCGATTCAGGCAGCCTTTCCGTGGGTGAGATATTTACTGCAAAACAACTTTTATCTCCTTTACTTCTTTCTTCATCAAACGATGCCGCCTACGCTATCGCAGATATCACGGGCAAGCCGCGATTTGTTGAGCTTATGAATAAAAAAGCTGAGGCTTTGCAGCTTGCGAATACACATTTTTCAGATCCATCGGGTCTTGAGTTGACCAATCAGTCAACTCCCGAAGAGCTTGCGTATCTTATCAAATATATCCGCGATGAACGCGCGCCACTGCTGGCTCTCGCGCGCCAGCGTACCGCAAAACTTTCGACCAATAAAAAAGAGCATACGTGGTACAACTTTAATTGGCACAGTGCTGATGATGAATTTTTGGGCGGTAAAATTGGGTATACGAGTGCCGCGGGTAAGACGATGGTCGCGCTCTTCCGTTTGCCAGTATCCGAGTTTGCCACGCGCGATATCGCTGTTGTTGTCTTGGGCTCAAATGATCAAGAGCAAGATACACGTAAATTGATTGCGTGGGTAAAATCAAACTTTGTATATGGTAGTTTGCCTGATGATAAGCCGACGGCGGCGCCAGTAGTATCAGAGGTTCGTAGTGACGAGCCCGTCAAGCTTCTTTTTACCGGTGATATTATGATGGATAGAGGTATCCGCAAGACGGTTGAGAATCATCGCGGCGATTACTTGTTTCCGTTTGCGCATATCGTGGGGCGCTTGCGCGACGCCGATCTGACGTTCGGTAATCTCGAGGGGCCCATCTCTGACGTGGGTAGCCGGCAGGGATCAATCTACTCATTTCGCATGGATCCCGCGGTGACGAAGGCGCTCTATGATGTGGGCTTTGACGTCGTATCTCTTGCTAATAACCACATGGGAGATTATGGCCGCGAAGCCATGGAAGATACCATGCGGCGCTTGCGCCGCGCTGGCATCGCCTATACGGGTGCTGGTTGGAATAGCAAAGAAGCGCGTGAGGTAACGGTCATTGAGCGAGCGGGGACGCGGTTTGGATTTCTGGGGTTTTCCGATGTAGGGCCTCGCTGGATAGAGGCAGGGGAAACGCTTTCAGGCATTGCGATAGCTGATAAAAAAGCAATTGAGGAAGCTGTTCGACAGGCGCGCGATAAGGTTGATATACTGATAGTATCGTTTCATTTTGGCGAAGAGTATGAGACGCAGTCGCGACGTACCCAGCAAGAGTTGGCACGCGGAGCGATTGATGCCGGTGCATCGGTTGTGATCGGTCATCATCCGCATGTCGCTCAAGAGATCGAGCAATATAAGGGTGGTGTGATTGCCTACAGTCTTGGCAATTTTATATTTGATCAGGCGTTCTCGCCCGATACCCAAAAAGCACTGATGCTCGAGGTGACGGTGAAAAATAAACGTATTGATGATTTTGAAGCGATACCAATACATTTTAATACAGAGTTTCAACCCTTACTTTCACAATGAATTATATTGATGACAAAAAAGTAGCCACCCTCGAGCTCAAGGCAAATGACATTCGTCAGTCTATCATCGAGATGTTGGTTGCGGCAGGTTCCGGTCACTCGGCAGGACCCTTGGGTATGACAGATGTTTTTACTGCGCTCTATTTTCACTTGTTGCGGCATGATCCCAAAAATCCGGCGCTACCCGAGCGAGATTTTGTCATACTATCAAATGGTCACATCTGTCCCGTTCAGTACGCGACCATGGCGCATGCAGGGTATTTTCCAGTAGATGAGCTCAAGACGTTGCGCAAGTTTGGCTCGCGTCTCCAAGGTCATCCGCATCGCGCCAAGCTTCCTGGTATTGAGGTGAGTTCAGGTCCGCTCGGCACTGGTATCTCGCAGGCGGTTGGTATGGCGCTCGCACTTCGCATGGATAAAAAGACTAATTTTGTCTATTGCCTCATGGGTGATGGCGAGCAAAACTGCGGTATTGTGTGGGAGGCGATTATGCTCGCGGGTCGCGAGCGTCTTTGGAACCTTATCGGCATCATTGACCGCAACAATATCCAGATTGATGGTTTTACCGAAGACATCATGCCGCTCGAACCGCTGCGCGAAAAATACGAAGCATTTGGTTGGCATGTCATCGATGTCGATGGACATAATATTGAGGAGATCGTAAATGCAGTCGAAGAAGCAAAGGCGATTTACGAAAAGCCCAAGATGATTATCGCACACACCATTCCTGGTAAGGGTGTTGATTTTATGGAGCGGCGTTTTGAGTGGCATGGTAACCCGCCTGGCAAGGGACCTGCCGACAAAGTCCCCGCGGACAAACAGGCAGAAGAAGCTTTGCGCGAACTCCGTACGCTCAGAGGTCAGATAAGGGGCGAGCATGAATAGCAGTCAAGATGTTATTACACGTAAGAGTGAATATCGGTTGGCGGCGGTTGGGGTTCTGGCAATTATTGTCGCTATCGCAACGGTAGCGCAGATGAATGCTATTATGAAAGATATCGATCGCATTACAGTAAAACAACAAGAGCAGCAAGATCTTCTATTTAAAAGTCTTCGCGAACATAACGAAACTCAATGATACATAAAGACGCACAACTTCATGCTGACGCGCTTGATATCAAAAAGCTCGAGCAAAAACCTACGCGTGCCGGTTTTGGCGAAGGGCTCGTAGAGGCGGGCGATAAAGACGCTACTGTGGTAGCGCTGTGCGCGGACCTCACTGAGTCAACCATGATTTTGCCTTTCAAGAAAAAATACCCCACACGCTTTGTGGAGATTGGTGTCGCAGAGCAAAATTTAGCAGGAGTTGCGGCTGGTATGGCGGCGCTCGGCAAGTTGCCCGTTATCTCTTCGTATGCGATGTTTAGTCCTGGCAGAAACTGGGAGCAGATCCGCACTACTATTTGTTACAATGAGCAGCCGGTGATTATTGTAGGATCGCACGCGGGAGTATCGGTAGGGCCTGATGGCGCCACCCACCAAGCCATTGAAGATATGGCGATCATGCGCGTGTTGCCAAATATGACCGTAGTCTCACCCTGCGACATGATCGAGGCAAAAAAAGCCATACTCGCGGCAGCAGCTTTGCGCAAACCTCTTTATTTGCGTTTGCATCGTGAGAAAAGCCCGATATTTACCACAGCTACTACTCCTTTTACTATCGGCAAGGCAGAAGTATTTTTTGATTCCGATCCAAATGTGTGCGATGTAGCGATTATCGCTACAGGTCCTGTGCTTCATAACGCGCTTATGGCTGCTGCCGAGATAGAGGCGTCAGGTAAAAAAGTGCGCCTCATTAATTGCCATACTATCAAGCCGCTCGATGAAAAAACTATAGTAGATGCATTGCGTCTTGCGCGACGCGCCGTGACTGTAGAAGAACATCAGGTAGCAGGTGGTTTAGGCTCGGCAGTAGCGGAGCTTGCTGCTCGCGAGTGCCCGGTTCCTGTTGAATTTGTGGGCGTACAAAATCGTTTTGGTGAGTCAGGTGACAAAGATGAACTCATAGAGCATTTTGGCATGGGCATCTCCCATATTGTTACAGCGGCGCAAAAAGTTTTAAGTAGACCTCTTTCTTGATTATGCGGTATGATTTTGTAGCGATTGGCGATGTGGTGACTGACGCGTTTATACGCATTGGTGACCAGAGTGCCGAGGTGATTGATGGCAAACTCTTGTTTGGGTATGGTGATAAAATTCCGTTTGAACGTGCACACATCATTCCTGCCGTTGGCAATAGTGCTAACGCAGCAGTAGCAGCATCACGGCTCGGTCTCCAGACCGCATTTGTCAGTAACATTGGCGATGATCGTGCGGGTGAAGATATCATTGCCCAGCTCAAAAAAGAATCAGTCGATGCGTCATTTGTGCATCGCAATACTGGTGTTTCATCAAATTATCATTATGTGCTTTGGTACAAAGATGACCGGACTATTCTAATCAAGCACGAGCGCTACGAATATCATCTACCAGCGCTTGAGGATCCAAAGTGGATTTATTTTAGTTCAGTAGGTGAGCATGCCGACCGCTTTCATGATGAAGTTGCGACGTTCATGCGTCAGCACCCTGATGTCAATTTGGCATTTCAGCCGGGAACGTTTCAGATCAAGCTCGGCACCCACCGATTGCGCGATTTGTATAAACGCACCACACTCTTTTTTTGTAATCGTGAAGAAGCAATGCGTATTTTGGAGACAAAAGACAACGATATCGCAAACCTTGTGCTCGGCATGCACCGCATAGGTCCCAAAATTGTGGTGATTACGGACGGGCCCAAGGGTGCGTATACATCGGACGGCTCGACTATCTGGTACATGCGCCCCTATCCTGATCCAAAGCCACCTTTTGAGCGTACAGGTGCGGGAGATGCTTTTTCTTCTACCTTTACCGCAGCGCTCGCATCGGGCCTTTCTCTGAAAGAAGCTATGCGTTGGGGGCCCATCAATTCAATGTCTGTCGTACAGTATGTGGGCGCACAGGAGGGATTGTTGCGCAGGTCACAGCTTGAGAAATATTTATCAGAAGCACCCACCGATTACCAGCCAAAAGAATTTACAAAACTTTCATGACCATACCGCTCAAAGAAATACTCGCTCGCGCAACGCGTGAGCGCTGGGCCGTGCCGCACTTCAATGTGCCAAACCTTGAGATGCTCAAGGCGATTATCGAGGCCTGTGTAGAAAAACGCTCTCCCGTCATGGTCGGCACCTCAGAGTCCGAGCGCGAGTTTATCGGGTTGGAGCAGGCGGTGGCGCTCATCAAGAGTTATCGCGATGAGTATCAGATGCCATTTTATCTCAACGCTGATCACACCAAATCAGTTGAAAAAGCAAAGGCGGCAATCGACGCCGGTTATGATTCTATTCATATTGACCTCTCAAAGGAACCACTTGAAGATAATTTGCGTAAAACCAAAGAAGTGGTTGAGTACGCGCATGCAAAAGATGCCGCGATTTCAGTCGAGGGCGAGATCGGATATCTTATGACTGATTCTTCCAAGGTATACAAAAGCGCTATCGAGGTGCCGCCTGAGAGCTTGGCAAATCCCGATGATGCTGCACGTTTTGTGCGCCAGACAGGGGTTAATCGCTTGGCACCCGCGGTTGGTAGTATCCACGGCATTGCGCTCAATGAACCGCACCTCGATATCCCGCGTATCGCACGTATTCGCGAGCTTTTGCCCGAGACAGCATTTGTGCTCCACGGCGGGTCAGGTGTACCACATGACCAGATTACACAGGCAATCGCTGCAGGTATTTCCAATATTCATATTTCGACTGATCTTCGAGTAGCGTTTGTCGATACATTGCGTAAAGAGCTTGAGGAGGATAAGGATGAATACGCGCTCTACAAAATCATGGCGCCAGAGATCGCTGAGGTAAAAAAAGTAGTATTGTTACATATTGACCTTTTCGGCAGCAGCGGAAAAGTATAAGATATATTTATTATGGCTACAAAAGTATTTGTTACAGAAAAAATACCAGATCGAGGCATCCTCAACCTCCAAAAGCAGGGTTATGAGGTGACAGTGAGCGAGAAGGATGGCCCACTGACGCGCGAAGAGCTCGTCGCGGCGCTCACCGGCAAGGAATACAATGCCGTCTTGAGTCTTTTGACCAACAAGATCGATGACGAAGTGTTTGACGCGGCAGGCAAGCAGTGTAAAATCTTTGCCAACTTTGCGGTTGGCTACGATAATATCAATCTTCAGTCGGCACGAGAGCGCAGTATCTATGTCACCAATACGCCCGATGTGTTGACCGAGACGGTGGCCGAGCACACATTTGGTTTGCTCGTAGCGCTTGCGCACCGTATGAGCGAGGGTGATCGCTTTATGCGTAAGGGGCTCTATAAAGCATGGGGGCCTATGTTGCTCTTGGGTACGGATGTTTTCGGTAAAACACTCGGTGTAGTAGGTTTGGGGCGCATTGGCGCGCGCGTGGCGCATTTGGCGGTACGCGGATTTGAGATGAAGGTTATCTATTATGATGTGAAGCGCAATGAACAGTTTGAAAAGGACTACGGTGCGGTTTTTGCACCCACGGTAGAGGAGCTCTTGCCTAAGGCAGATTTTGTGAGTATCCATGTGCCACTTCTTGAATCGACAACACACTTGATGAATGATACCCGTCTCAAGCTTATGAAAAAGACCGCATACCTCATCAATACCGCACGCGGGCCCATCGTCGAAGAAGAGGCGCTGTATCGTGCGCTTCGGGGCAATGTGATCGCGGGCGCAGCACTCGATGTCTATGAAAAAGAACCAAAGATTGACCCGCTCTTTTTTGAGCTTGAAAATGTTTTGCTGACCCCACATACCGCATCTGCCACTATTGAGACGCGTCAAAAAATGTCAGAGATGGCTGCCAACAATATCATTGAGGCGCTTTCTGGCCGCATACCCCCCAATATCATTGTGGTAAAATAATATTTTCCCAAAAATGCTTATCTGTAGCGGGGATCTGGCATTTTTCCAGGCTTTCTGCTAGTATAGGGGAATGCAAAAGCTTACTGCTGACAAGCGAACAGTATTCGGTAAAAAAGTAAAAACTCTGCGCGATCAGGGCTTTGTCCCTGCGGTAGTATATGGTGGCACGGGTGAGCCAGCGCCGCTCTCGGTACGCTCACAAGAGCTTATAAAGGCCTATCGCAAGGCAGGTGAGTCAGGCATGATCGAGCTTGAAATCAAGGGTGATGGTCACAAAAGTGTGCTTATTCACGAGATCTCATTTGATCCGGTCAAATCACTCCCACTCCACGTTGATTTTCATGAGGTGGCCGCTGACAAAAAAATCAAAGTACATGTGCCGCTCGCGTTTACGGGCGAGTCAGACGCAGTCAAATCATTGGGCGGCGTGCTCGTGAAGGTTATGCATGAGGTAGAGGTAGAAGCATTGCCCAAAGATTTGCCGCATGAGATTTCTGTTGACCTCGGCATGATTCGTACCTTTGCTGATACTATTTCTTTGAATGATATTAAACCTCCTCGCGGTGTCCAAATCATCGGCGAAGATGATGCTTTTATTGCCAAGGTAGTGCCTCCACGATCAGAAGAAGAGCTTGCCTCTCTTGAAAATCAGACGAGTGTCAATCTTGAAGATATCGCAGTAGTGAAGAAGGGCAAGAAAGAAGAAGAGGCCGAAGATACTTCCGGTGAGGAATAAATATTTTCTCGCATTTTTACTAGTAGCAGCCACTGTCGGCTCGGTTGCGGGTTTTTTGCATGCCCAAGAGCTTTCGGGCGCAGTAGTAGATCATCGTGCAAAACTACTCAAAGAGCTTGAAGGTATCGAGGGGGAGATAAAACAGTTTGAGACGCAGATAGCAGGCAAGCAACAGGAAGCGGCAAGCTTGCAGCGCGATATCAATATTTTAGACAGTAAGATTACCAAGACAAAGCTCGAGATACGAGCTCTTGACCTTACCATTCAAACACTGCAAGGCAAGATAACAGAAAAAGAAAAAAATATAACCAATATTGTCGAGAAAGTAGACCGCGAAAAACTCTCGCTCGCCGAGAGTATCCGTACGCTCGCTGAATATGACGAGGTTTCGCTTCTCGAATCAATGCTGGCGTATGAGCGCATGTCAGACTTTTTGGGCGATATCGAATCGCTTGATACGGTGCAAGAATCTTTGCAAAAATCTTTTGAGGTACTTCGTACAACTAAAAAAGAAGAAGAAATAGCCCGTGATGAATTTGTGGATCGTAGGCAAGAACAGTCCGAGGTGCGTGCCCTGCAGGTCTTGGAGCGTAAGCAACTAGAAGTCCAGGAAAAAGAGCGCAGAGATATATTGCGCGCTACCAAAGGCAAAGAATCAGAATATAAAAAACTAGTAGCTGATCGGCAAAAAAACGCGGCATCTATCCGCACACAACTTTTCTTGCTGCAGGGTTCCCCCTCGATTCCATTTGAAAAAGCCGTTGAGTACGCAGAAAAGGCCTCAAAGAAAACCGGCGTACGTCCCGCCTTTATTCTTGGTGTCATCGGTCAAGAATCAGCGCTCGGTAGCAATGTAGGTCAGTGTAACCTTCCTACGAGCCCCGAGAGTAAAAAATGGCGCGCCATCATGAAGCCCACGCGCGATCATGCGCCCTATTTGCGTATTACTGCTGGCTTAGGGCTCAATCCTGACTCGATGCCGCTTTCATGCCCGATGTCTGTCGGATGGGGAGGAGCGATGGGACCTGCGCAGTTTATCCCGTCTACTTGGGAGCTCTATCAGTCAAAAATAGCGGCAGCCACCGGTCACAACCCGCCCAATCCATGGACGCCAGAAGATGCATTTATGGCATCAGCCATTTATCTGGGTGAACTTGGTGCCACTACGCGCGCGGGTGAGCATACCGCAGCTGCCAAATACTTTGCAGGTGGCAATTGGCGATCATCACTAGGCCGCGCGTATGGCAACCAAGTGCTTGCTAAAGTTGAGAAATATCAAAGCCAAATCGATCTTATCCAAGGTATCGCTGGGCGGTAATACAAAAAAGTTTATTGTTTCCCAAACGCTTTGACGATTTGGTCAAAGTCGCCACCGAGAATTTTCTCGATGTTGTGCCATTTTTTGCCGATGCGGTGATCGGTGATGCGGTCTTGAGGAAAGTTATAGGTGCGGATCTTCTCTGATCGGTCTGCGGTACCAATCTGATCTCGGCGTTCTGATTGCTGAGCGCCTGCAGCTCCCATATTTTGCGCCTCATAAAGTTTTGCGCGCAAAATATCCATCGCTCGCTCGCGGTTTGCGAGCTGTGATCTTTCTTCGCGTGATGATACGACAATGCCGGTTGGTTTGTGTAGTAAGCGCACCGCGGTCTCTACTTTGTTCACATTTTGACCGCCCGGACCTCCCGCACGCGAAAAACTCACTTCAATATCGCCATTATTGATGACCACTTCTTTTGCCTCAACCATTTTCAAAACTGCCACTGAGATAGTAGAGGTATGAATACGCCCTGCCTTTTCGGTCTTGGGAATGCGCTGTACACGATGTACGCCTGATTCGTTTTTAAATGCACTGTAGGCACCGGTACCCTTGATCTCATAGATAGCTTCTTTAATACCGCCTACTTCAGCTTTTGATTCGCTCACTAACGCCACGCGCCAATTTTGCTTTTGTGCGTACTTGGTGTACATCGAGGCGAGCTCGCCCGCAAAAAGAGCAGCCTCATTGCCTCCCACACCCGCGCGTATTTCAAGAATAACTCCGTCCATAGAGTTTAAAGATTAAGAGGAGCAAATATTATTTGCGTGCTTTGCCTCGGCGAACGGGCTTATCTGATACCTTCGTGAGGCGTTTCTTAAACTTGTCTACGCGGCCAGCCGTGTCGATAAGTTTTTCTTTGCCGGTGTAGTAAGGGTGGCATTGTGAACAAATTTCAACCTCGATCAACTTTTTGGTTGATCCAAATTTCATTTTGTTTCCACAGGCGCAGGCGATAACCGCGTCCGTAAAGTATTGTGGGTGAATGTCTGCTTTCATAGAAGTGGCTTTGCCAATACCAGCTAGAGTATCAGAAAAGGCCTTACCCTGCAAGGGGCTTGCCAAAATGGGGGCATTTCCGTATACTGGAGAACATTATGCAAGTAGCCCTACCCGCAGAACGCGAAGGTTTTGAGCCAAAGTTTGAACCACTCCTCAAGGCAGGGGTTCATTTTGGCTATGCCCGCACACGCCGCCATCCTCGTATGCGTCCCTTTATCGCGGGCGTAAAGAGCAATATGGAAGTCTTTCATCTTGATAAGGTGTGGGATCATCTTGAGACGGCGCTCGCATACATCGAACAGCTCGGCAAAGAAAAAGCCACTATCCTTTGGGTGGGTAGTAAGCCTGCGGCAGCACCTCAAGTAAAAGCAGCGGCTCTCGCGCTCGGCCATCCTTATGTCACTACACGCTGGCTTGGCGGCACACTCACGAATCACAAGATCATCCGCGACCGTATCAACTACTGGCAAGATTTGCTTGCAAAACAGAAATCAGGTGAACTTCAGAAATATACCAAGCACGAACAGCTTCGTATTCAGCGCGAGATTGATCGTCTCACACGTGATTTTGATGGCGTGGCGAATCTTAATGGTATCCCCAAGGCGATGTTTGTTATCGACGCAGGTGAGGAAAGCATTGCGGTCGCCGAAGCCAAGGCAAAGAATATTCCTATTATCGCACTCATCAATAGCGACTGTGATCCAGCATCAGTGACCTATCCTATCTTGGGTAATGACAATGCATCAAAGAGCATCAATTTTGTCATCAACAAAGTATCAGAGGCATATCGCAAGGGTTTGAGTGAGGCCCATGAATAACGATCTTCTTAAAAAGCTTCGCGAAGAGACTGGCATATCGCTCGCACTTATCCGCAAAGCACTCGCGGAATCTGGTGATGACGAAACAAAGGCTCGCACCGCACTCGCAAAGCTTGGTGCGGACGCCGCAGCAAAAAAAGAATCACGCGAGACCAAGGCGGGTCGCATCGAGGCATATATCCACGGTGGTTCACGTGTAGGCGTATTACTCGAGCTCCGATCAGAGACTGATTTTGTATCGCGCAATGAAGAGTTTGCAAAACTCGCACATGAGATTGCTATGCATATCGCAGCTATGGGTCCCGCATCCGTAGAGGAGCTTGTAGCACAACCATTCATCAAAAATCCAGCACAGACTATTGCTGATCTCATCAGTGCCTCATCGGCGTCATTTGGTGAGCGCATCATTGTGGGGCAATTTGTCCGCTACGAGCTCTAAGGGTACACTAAGACTATGGTGATCCTTGCCACCGCGTTTATTCTTGGACTTGCGGGCATGCTTGCCCTTCCTTTGCGGCACTTGCACGAGATCCGCGTCTCTACACAAGAAGAAGGAATGGCGCCCGAACAACTCCCACAAAATGCTGTGGTGCGTTCGTATGTGCTCAGATACCTCGATAGTCTTGACCGGTGGTATCGGGTGAGCGCCAAAGAGATGTTTTTCAAGTCTATTGATCGTATTCTCAAGTCATTTGAGCGTCTCATGGGTCGCATGGCAGGCGAGACAAAAGAGATGCGTATGATGATCCAAGAGCGTTTCCGTGTGATCCCGCGCGAATCAAGCTATTGGAAGCAAATGCATACATGGAAAAAAGTGAGCAGTGTATCGCGCAGTCGTATCTTGGGTGATGCCGACCCACACGGCAAAGATATCTCCAATCACGCTCTCTAAAAATAAAAAATTTAACATTAGGCCAGAGTAGCTCAATGGCAGAGCAGCGCTTTTGTAAAGCGAAGGTTGGGGGTTCAATTCCTCTCTCTGGCTCCATCAACAGCGCATGAGTTTTGACTCATGATATACTCATCATATGCATCATAAACCGTTGGTTGTGATTTTGGGCGGTGGGTATGGCGGCGTGCGCGTAGCGCTTGATTTGGCAAAGAAAAAAGCGGCGCAAGTCATCGTCATTGATCGCAATCCATACCACATGCTCTACGCGCAGCTCTATGAGATGGCGACACTTTTTCGTCCTGAAGTATTGCCCGAGACTAAAAAAGAACAGCGCCGCGAAAACCGCGAATTGCTCACCTCGGCCGCGATTCCGCTACGCGATATTTTTAGGCGCATGCCAGCGGTAAAGTTTGAGCAGGGTGAGATAACGTCGGTAGATCCAGAGGATCGTGCGGTCGTCTTTGCGGGTGGACGCAAGCTCCACTATGACTATTTGGTGGTAGCGCTCGGCTCAAAGACCAATTATTTTTCTATCCCACACCTTGAACAAAACTCTATTGGTCTCAAATCAGTCAATGAGGCGGGCAATATCCGCAACCGCATCGACGAGCTTTTTTTGACGACACCAAAACATAAAAAAATCACTGTTGTCATTGGTGGCGGGGGATTCACGGGTGTAGAGCTCGCAGGCGAGCTTGTGGGCTATATGAAAAAGCTTTCGCGCCTCCATGGCCGCCCCACGGGTAACTGGGCGTGTGTCGTGGTGGAGGCGGGTG